>Ga0187781_10000150_pt1 | contig 47718 bp, 40 predicted proteins | sample 0715_SJ02_MP02_2_FD_132447 | JGI IMG/M metagenome (GOLD analysis project Ga0187781, IMG submission 132447) | Tropical peat soil microbial communities from peatlands in Department of Meta, Colombia - 0715_SJ02_MP02_20_MG | ecosystem: Environmental > Terrestrial > Soil > Wetlands > Peat | place... | reverse complement strand
GCTGCAGAGCTGCAGGATGCGCTGCCATTTCTTAATTTCATAACCCGGCGCCTCCCTCACCAGAAGAGGGGACAGATACTTGAGATGGTTTCGGCGCTCCCGTGATTCATAGGGTGCTGGAAAAAGTGAGATGAATTGTTAATTACCCGGTCGAATCTTTAAAGAGGCGCAAGCGTAAGAGATAGTGTCTCGCTTGCAAAGAGTTCGTATGTCACAGTATAGCATTCAGTCAGCCACGGTAATGTATACGGAATAACCCGCAGAACGTTTATCTGTGCATGCATCTTCTCCAGCCATCCATTCAAGTCTTTCTTCGATTTGAATTCTTCCACGCGGATGCCTAATGATTTCCAAGGTTGCAGCTGTGTCTGGCCATTATGCGCGTGTGGCGCGTTGTTAACAGGAGCACTACAGTTTTTGCAGAAAGCCGTACCTGGGTATATCAGCATGCCGCAGTTCGAGCAGAATTTTCCGACAGCCATGTTGCCACCATTACTATTGACTTTATGTAAACTTGAAGATCAAGTTCACAATGATAAACTTTCTCATTTTGTTTAATATTAGTGGGAAAACGGGATGCCATTTGTAACTTATGTATCTCATGTTATGAGCTGGTAAAGTTATTATAACGGTAATAACGATTAGTCGATCAATATAACGCGTCATTTTAATTGTAAGATGAACATCAGGGCAAAAACCAAAGCCATCGCCGATCTTGTCAGACCAGAACTGCCTCTCGCGGGGGGAATCGGTGTCATAACAGGCCAAATAATAGCATTAGAAACCTTCCCCACAGTCTTTTTAGGTCTTATGGGTTTTCTTACAGCGGTTTTTATTGCAAGCGCCGCCATGGTTTCCAACGATTATTTTGATCTTGAAGTAGACAGGATCAATCGCCCCCAAAGCCCTCTTCCCTCAGGTCGAATCTCATTACGTGAACTTACGATTCTCGTTTGTCTGTTTTCTGTCGCTGGTTTTATAACGTCGGCACTTTTAGGCTCTCTTGCATTCACGTTTGCCGTAGTGATATGGATAGTCGCTATCTCGTATAATTGGCGATATAAAGAGACAGGATTGCTTGGGAACATGATGGTCGGTTTCTGCGTTGCTAGCTTTTTCATCTTTGGCGGAGTGACAGTGGGAGGATTAACAAATGGTGTAGTGTGGACTTTCGGTGTGTTGGCTTTTATTTTTGACCTTGGCGAGGAGATTGCTAGTGACGCCATGGACATGGAAGGTGATGAGAAGCGATCTGCCAGAACCATTGCACGCGTGCATGGGAAAAGACATGCCGTGCGTGTTTCAAGTTTCTTGTTCGCTTTGTTTGTCGTGGTGAGCTTCATTCCTTTTGTGATGGGTTGGTTAGGTCGTATCTACCTTGCTGTTTTTGTACCTATGGATCTTGTTTTGTTGTACTTGACCATAAAGCTCCTGAAAAGTCACACTGTGCAAGAGGGTCGAGTAGGGATTCGTCGGCTCTACCTCCTCCTCACATTTTTTGTTGTTGTCTTTGTCGTTATCCGCATCCTTTGAAAAAACAAGAAAATGGAAAGGTACGTTAAACGGACTTTCAGGTAGGTGGATTGAGGTTGATTTGCAAACTTGATATTCGCGTAGGGCACAGCTGCTCTAGGCCATAGCAGCCTCGACTCCTACTTCTTCTCTTATGTTACTGCCGCAGTATAAACACGCGATAAGTTTTTACATAAAAGAAGCGATAGACGGATATCATGACGCCTCGTTGGTTTGTCGTAGTCTTGAACATTATTTTCGGCGTGATCATTGGCGCGATACTTGGCACCCTCCTCGGCGCTGTATTCGGGTTTATTATTTACCTGCTATTCGACGTATTTCTCGGTGGATTTGCACATTTAACAGGCTTAATGCGATTCATTGCTGGAGCGTATATCGGTGGAACTATAGGCTCAGCACTAGGTGCAATTGGAGGAGTGGTGCTTGGTGGGAGGATCCGTGTAGCCTTTGACGCCGTTTTTTATTCCGTATTTGGCGCAGCAGTTGCCGTAACAGTGTATGAAGTTTACGGCGAATTACTTGGTGGGACATCTGGTGTAGGACTCGGTGCCTACATTGGAGGAATTGCCGGAATTTCCGCTGGCGTAATCGCAGGGATAGTCGAGAGCATGCGCGCGCATCCAAGCGTTCGCACTCCTCTCGGTAACATTCCAGGTGGAGTTGGCAGTGCGGTCGGGAGTGCTGTTTTTGGTGCATACTTTCTCTCGTTCGCGAGTAGCGCTGCCAGCACAACAGCTGGGTTTGCTCTCTTCTTAATTATAGCTAGCGTAAGCACATTTTGGAGTGTTAAAACAAAAGGGTAAGACTTTTATTCGTTTCATCATCAACTTCTTTCCAAAGGCAGGATGTATGCAAATGCTAATCGAAAAAATGGGATTTCCCCGCTCGTCCCTCGCCCAGAAAGTGGCAATTGTTACTGGGGCTGGACAGGGTATTGGTAAAGAGTTAGCACGAGCGTTGGCATGGCTAGGAGCTCAGGTCATCATTGCTGAAATCTCAGATGCAGGAGCCGGCGTGGAGGCGCTCACTCGCTCTGAGGGCGGTTTGGCGAAATTTATCAAGACTGATGTGTCAGATGACAAGAGCGTGCAAACGCTCGCGGACACAGTGTTTGATGCATTTGGACAGGTCGACATACTCGTTAATAATGCCGCAGCCGAACCAATTGGGTCAATATTGGAGCTGCCGATAAAGGAATGGGATCAAGCATATGCAGTTAATCTCCGCGGTGCGGTTCTCGGCATTAAGGCTTTTTTACCGGGGATGTTAGAGAGAAAAGAAGGAATCATCGTCACTATTGCTTCGGGTGAAGGACTCGCGTACATGGCGGCGTACTCGGCATCCAAAGTTGCCGTGCAGTCGCTTGGCCTCTCACTTGCTGTCGAAATGGGGGATGAATCAGGGGTTTCGGCATTTGTGCTCGCCCCAGGGATGGTGGATACCCCTGGATTCCGAAAGGCAGCCCCGATCCTCGCACCACGGTACGGCATGACGGTTGAAGAGTTCAGCCATCAAGGGGTGAATCCGGGATATGATGGTCTTATGCCTGCTGAAGACTGTGCTGCAGGATTTGCTTATTGCATCGTTAACGCCAAGGAATATCATGGCCATATAGCGGACCCTTTTGCACCTCTTATGAGATTTGGGCTCTTACCAATAACACCGCACGTTGTGCCAGAAACATATTGTGAACCTGCGCTGGATCGGCCCACGAATGCAGAACTGCCGCTTGAACAGTCTACGGCCTATTATCAAGCAAATGAATGTGCTACCGAACTCAGGGAAATCCTAGAGACCGTCAATAAGGAATTTAATGAAATGGGCTCTTTCGCAAAACGATGGGGATTACGCGATTTTCAAAAAAAAACCGGGCTGAGTATTAAGGATTGGCTTCAAACTGAAACGGATGTCATCACGAAGCTTCAGGGCCGCTTTCGATTTCTAGAGTCGGGAGATGTGCACGCCGCGAATATACTTCAGACACAGATTCTCTCTTTAAAACCAATGTTGGAGAAACTTGCAGATTACTTCCAAAGCACCCAAAAAGATGCGAAAGGGTTTATCAAAGACCCGAGTAATTTATCCGCGGCTCTAGAAGCTCTCGCATATCGGGAAAGAGTTGTCCGCTCACTTATTGCATCATTAGAAAAGACAAACGAGTGAGGTATTACGTTAGTTTTGAGCGAGACTACTATAATAGGCCTTGTAAAGGCTCCACGCGTTATTGGATTAATTACGACCTGTAATCGATTTAATCCTGAGAGTTTTGAAATGAGGTTAAGGTGACGGTCGCACAATATGGATTGTTCAAAAATCTTGTCTCATGTAGACGGCAATAGTTCTGGGGGTAGTATGATTTATTTGCCTTAAATAAACTGGTGAAAAGGATGAACGGCGTGAACTGCTACAGTATGCGTTTCCGGAAAGATCGACTTTTACTCTCTCTTGCACAGTCCGTACATCGTTATGGGGTCACGCCCAATATAGTGACAGCACTAGGACTGTGTTTCGGCATCATAAGTGGCATAGCGGTCGCATATCGGGAGCTTCTACCCGCACTTGTGCTGCTGTTTGTGAGCGTTTTTTGTGATGTATTAGACGGGGCGCTCGCCCGCACCTTTAACCGAGTCACTGCCTTCGGGTTAGCATTCGATTCTGTAGCCGATCGTTGTGTTGAACTATCTGTGGTAATAGGAGCACTCCTTAGTGGGATCATACTGCCAATTGGTGTCATCGCGATTATCGGATCTTCCGCCCTTCTTTTAATGCGTACGATAAGTTACCTTTTCGGACTGGATACTAACTACGCATTATTCGGACGGGTCGAGCGGATCACATTTCTTGTCATTGGCCTCATTGCACCCTCTACATCCAGAAGCATCTTCTGCTTCGTCATTGTGGGGGTGTTCGGCTTGGTCTCATCGTGTCAGATAGGCATTTTTTTGCGGCATCAACGCATCAGTGCGAGCTTGTCCATATGAACTCCGCCGCTTGTTGTTCATATCAGCAATCAGTTGAGTTGAGAACAAGCGCGGCAATTGCAGGACCCAGCATCTTTGAGCCATGTGACTCTAGCTAGTTATGAACCTTAGAAATAAATGTAATAATGAGGGTCTGCGAAACGCACAATTAATCGAATAAATATTTTGTTTATGTATGAATTTGAGACTTTAAGCCCCTCCACAGCCGACGACTTACGTAGCGTCCCACCACCCTTCTGATAATTCGCTTTTTTAAACCTGTAGGTCGTTGCTCGGTAGCGGATAGGTCACCAAGCAATCTCGCACTGCGGTACATGTTTCGGCGGGCTCTTGAGATTCTCATTATCTTTGTTCTTTTTAGGTTTTTGTCCAGTGTGTTTATGTTATTTATTTGGTATCTTCATCTAGCTCGGGTTTTAAGTATTTTCAGTTGAATATGAGGATAAAAGAAAGGGGAACAAATTAAAAAGGCTTTTAGATAGAATTAATTTTCTTAATCGCGGTCGACATTTATAAACGCCGCCTAGTAGCCATCCTAGATTATCCCAGTTTTTGACGTGTTACAGCTTATATATGCAACCAAATCGTCCTGTTAATGCACTGCTATGCGACACGCGTATGGCTGCCATTGGTCGATTGCAATACAACGACGAAAAGAGCAAATAAAAATTTTGTTATAAATAATTAAATGGTTTTACACCTACAGATACGTATAAGCATAGTGGTTCATAGTGCTCTTGTCGACAGGGGGCAGTTTACCGTCTGCAAGAAGCGCTTGCGCCTATGTTTTATAGTAAAAAAAGATCCAACAGGAAAGCGACTTATGTCTAGCAAGGTATCGATGATAATAGAAGCGACTAATTGCAGCACTTGTGGAGCGACGATTGCATATGACGACTATATAACTAGAGAGGAACTTGTCATCTGTGATAAATGTGCAATAAAGCTTGGATACGTTGATGCGTTGGCCGAAGAGACTAAGCTTTTACGAAAGACAAAGCGCACAGGGTTCCGACGCGCTTTAAAAACCGGAGTTTTTCAGAAAGAGTAACTCCAATTAGATTGGAGGGTGACTCTTATGCCTTGTTCCATTGGCAGAAGGATCGCCACTCGTAAAGCCCTCCCCAGAGGGATTGTCCCACACAATGCAGTTTTTAAAGTCTCGTGTTTCATTAAACATTTTAGTACTACTCCTCTCTAACAAAAAAAAGTCAGCAACAGAGTCCATACGTCAAAAACTCAAGAAAGAAAATATGCAGCGATTAAAGAGCGCAACGGCAAATAAATGAGGGCTGAATTAATGTTCGTACCGGCTGGACAAAAGGGATGTTCAAGGTGCCATAAAGTACATTCGGATACACGTATGCAGCGGACAGATCAACCCGACTATTGTTATATGGGTGATAAGACAGGAGGTTACTAAAATGAGTAAATTATCTGACGATGAGATTCTAGAAGGTATTAAAATGCTGTTTGAGGGGTTAGATTCGTGCTTTACTACAACATATCGGCTCTCTCAACCAGGGTGTTATTCAGAATACGAGATAACAGAAATAATAAACAAATATATGGAATGGCGGGAGAAGTTTGAGTTTTTTTTGGTAAATTTAGAATCGTCTACAAAAGAAACAAACACAGCTGACTGGTAAACGATATAAAAAACCTTATATAGGCTCTAGCATTAAAAGTATAAAGTTTTGTCAATACTGTGTATTTTATATAATCAAGAAAAAGGGCGGTTTAGTAAAAGTTGTTAGATTAGCAACGATACTATCACAAAAAATGGTTTTAACCTCTACGAGATCAGCTCGTGATAGTATGTGGAGTTACATTAGCTACGCGCTGCTTTGTTAGTTAAGTCCTTAAATGTAGCTACTTTTTCCAACAACTTCTTTACTTTTTCAAAAAGAAAGATTAATCAACACTGACTATAGATACGGGAGCGACGAACAGCACCAAGTAGCGGATGTTATCGGTATAACGGACAACGATGGGAAAATTGATCAGTGCTGACGTGCGTTGAGGGGCAAGGTATCCTACTCGAATTGACAACAAGAATATGACATCATTTTTCGTTAGTTCAATGCCGGACGTTTTGCGCAAGTACCGTCACATTATAATTGAACTGCTCGTAACTAGCTATCCTAATATAAACCCAAATATAGTTCTACACGCCAGCTCCGGTTGATCCCCCTTTCGTGGAACCACGTTCTTTCATCGTCTCCGGTGCTTTCTCAACGATGGGCTGCTCTTTGGTTTCTACTGCTTTAGTCTCCTTTGCTTTTGTCTCTTCTGCATTCTTGATATCTACCCGGACTGCCTCTTTTTTAGACTTATGCTTCTTCCGTGAGAACCCCTCAAATAAACACCCCATCTTTTTCATGTGATATTTGTCGTGTTGGTAACATTTTATGAACATCCGCATCGACGATACTGCGAATGAGACAATTAGTGCCACAACAATCGGGACTAGCATCAATCGTATAATCCCCACTATGAGTTTCAACATTACACCGACGAATAAGATAATCGAAGCAAATAATAATCCTACGATTTTTGCCTTGAGGTTCAATATCGCTATAGGTAACTTAACTGGGGCAAGCAATAATTTGATTGGGGCTGACAACAACTCGATAACCTCCTTATCAGTTTCCACATGAATTGTGCTTCCTATTTCAATAGGCTCCTAGTACGAAGGAGCTATTATTACATAGATTTTTCTATGCTATTTTTAACAAATTTAACGTAGGTGTGCTAACTTCAAATCTGACATCATTGATTTCTAGACCAGGCTCGTATGTATGACTCCGACGTAATTGATACTTGGATTCAAACGCGTTGCAGTGGCACGATTAACTTGCAACACGAGTTGCCATCTTATTTCTGTCTGTTTGATTGACTTTTCAGGCATCCCTCTTAAGGTATCCGAGTGATTTGGTCCGGACATTGTACAAATATCTCAACAGTATAATTGGGACTCTTGTATCTAGATTATTACCCCATGTTAAGACGCACTCTCGACCCATAAGTCATCTTCATCTCAGGACATATTGGCATTCGTCACAGAAGCGATTGCCGATACTCTCTCGATTGTGACTATATAGAAAGAGAAAAAGACAGAGAAAGAGAAAGAAAAAGGGAGAGCACTGTAACGGGAGTTCAAGTCAATTAACTAGCTTTCCTGTAAGCGTTGATTTCCATATCTTCACAATTTTCCGTTGCTTCAGTTGAGGTTGACACACACCATTGAGCGGGATTTACGCCCCAGTTTTTTCCCCTGCACCTATTTTGATATCTCGGTACGTCCTGTAGAGGGCAAGTGCCAAACCGTAGACAGCAGGCCCGATGATGATACCGAGAGGTCCAATCGCAAGGACAGGAACCGTAAATGCCAGAAGTGTAATGATTTGGGGGACCCTTCCTCTGAGGTACGATAACTCCGGAATGATGTACAACCCCGTAAGTTGGTCGAGAACAGCCCAGCTGAATACCAAAAGAAGTACGGCGCGTATGGGCTCCCCGATGATGAAGAAATACGCGGTGAGTGGAGCGTAGATGATCGCCCTACCAATTACTGGAATGAGCCCAAAAATGCCGATGAGTATTCCAAACGTCACGAAGTATGGCACACCGAGCAGTCCGTATCCAATCATCGCGAGTAAACCACTAAAGAGGCTCACTGAGATCTGAACGATATAGACGGTGTGATAGATACCACCTAGATGATCTAAGAAGAGGTGCACGAGCTTCTGGTATTCTTTCGGGACGAGCATCGTGACGTCCGTGAAGAATCTTTCGCCTGTAATCAACAAAAAGTACACGATGAGCGTGATGATGATAAGTTCAATAACATATTTCGGAATATTTAGGATGAAGCTTCCGAGCGTACCAATAACAATATTTGCGAATCCCTGTAGCGTAGTGGAGATGACATCGGTCAGCCGGTCCTGCAAGCCAATGAGGGGAACTGACTCGCTGACTCTGTGGCTGATGCGACTGGCGATGCTGTTAAATGCGCTGCTCAGCAATGTGTCGATGCTTTGCGCTGCTGAAAGCTTCACGAACTCGTTGTAGATGATGAACACTACGTTGAGGAGGACCGCCATAAAAGCCCCGTACATTGCCAGAAGAACGGCGAGAGCTGATAATTTCGGCTTGCCTGTCCTTCGTGCGAGCCACGTTTGCGGGAAGTGGAGGATGTATGCCAAAAAGAAGCTTATCACAATGACTTCCTTGAACGGCCACGTCAGGAAAACGAGGAAGAATGCGGTGATGAATACGATGATGAGGGCAATGAGTCCGTCGCGTTGTTTTGTATTCATGTGATTCTTCCCTTTAATGGCCTTTTTAGTAAAAATGTGAGCAGTACTTTAACAACAAGAAATTAAAAGGTGTATATATACTAACTAGTATGCGTTAAATTTCGGTTCGATGGGGCCTCTGTCCCTCTCAACTCGAATGATGTTTTACATAGAAAAGTTGTCGTTCAATTACCCCTGTTTCCTTCTGACCCGATCCCAAAATGATTGCTTAGGCGCAGAGAGCAGCAAGCGAAGTTGCGCGTATTCATGTTGCATAAATCCAAGTTGATTACGCAGATCTTCTAAGTTCGCCCGTAAGAGCGCCAGTTCCATATCGTTATTACTTTGTAATTCTGATATACTGTTGTCTTTTCGCTCTGCCTCTCTCCTGACCTGTGCAATTTCATCTTCATATTTTTGTGTGAGACTCATTATTTGTGTCTCGTGATCCCGCTTTACTTTCGCAATTTCATCTGCGTTATCGTGTTTGATTTGCGCTATCCTAGTTTCAAGTTCTTTTTCCAGATGCGCTATCTCCCGCTCATATTTTTCTAACGACTCGTTTGACTGGTGCGGGTTCAAAAACGATTCGATGGCCCTAATTACAAATCTTGATCGTGACATTTTTCGCGCCTCCACATTCTATGCTGTTGTCTTAATGCGCTATTATTGGTGAGGCGTTGGGTGGTACCTTGTTGCATTCCACAGCATTCACAAAGCCTATATCCAATTTATATACTTGTGTTTCTTATCACTGTCACAAATTTTTACGATACCCACAATTGAAGAGGGAGGGGCTGCTTGTAATTACTACTCTATCCCGAAAAGGCGTTTTAGTTTTGGGGCTGGGAGACGAGAAAGGAAGTCGGAAAGAATGGGGAATGGTATTATCTCCCTATTCGCCGTCGCCACAAAAGACAGCACTGCTGTGTTAAAAAAAGAAACCGTCCTTTGCCTTAGTGGGCAAGTCGGGCTGCGCTTCGGCACGTACTTGTTAGACTATGTCATCCGATCAAGAGATGGCATCAAGCGCATTGCAACAGGCGCGTTTTTCAACTTTATGGCACAGCTATTTTACTGTGCATTTGTAAACACTTCGTCGTGATTGATGGCGTTTTAGTAGTGAGTTTACTGCTCTCCACTATAAATAGTGCGCTTTCCCTCGCGTGGTGAGACATGCCTAATGCAATTAGAGCAAGATCGCGTTATAAAACGCTCTAAGATCTTGACGTTTAAATTTCGCTGTGACTTGCGTCATAGTAAGCCTAAAATACCCAACAATAAGTAGGCTCTCCACAAATCCATGTCGTTTCTACCTAGACGAATTGTGAAGCAATCGAAACATATGAGAATAGACATCCACGCCAATGATGCCGTGCTTCTCGAGGGGTTGTGCGCACTCGACGCCCTTTTATTTGTTTCAGTCGGATACCGGTCCTCCGGTGTCATAGCTCCACACCTTTGCCCCGGTCGCCGCATTAAGGGCGTAGATCACGCCACCGCCTCCGCCAACGTAGACGATTCCATTGCTAATGGCAGTGGTGGTGTACACTATGTTTCCGATCGTGTAGCTCCACACCTTTGCCCCGGTCGTCGCATTAAGGGCGTAGACGTTGTTATCCCAGCTCCCCACATAGACGATCCCGTTGGCGATGCCAGGGGCGGACCATATAACACCATTGGTCGCGAAGCTCCACACCTTTGCCCCGGTCGCCGCATTAAGGGCATAAACATTGTGGTCATCACTCCCCACATAGACGATCCCGTTGGCGACGGTGGGGGAGCTCATAAGGTCTCCGGTGTCGTAGCTCCACACTTTCGTCCCGGTATTCGCGTCGAGTGCATAAACATTGTGGTCATCGCTGGCTACGTAAACGATCCCGTTGGCGAAGGCAGGGCGGCGGATTACAGGACCTAGAGTCGTGTAGTTCCACACCTTTGCCCCGGTCGCCGCATTAAGGGCATAAACATTGTAGTCGTAGCTCCCTACATAGACGATTCCGTTGGCGACGATGGGGGAATAATATACAACACTTCCGGTGTCATAGCTCCACACCTTTGCCCCGGTCGCCGCATTAAGGGCATAAACATTGTGGTCATAGCTCCCGACGTAAACGGTTCCATTGACGATGGCAGGCCAAGAGTAAGACACAGCACCTTTGGTCGTGTAGTTCCACACCTTTGCCCCGGTCGCCGCATTAAGGGCATAAACATTGTGGTCATCACTCCCCACATAGACGATCCCGTTGGCGACGGTGGGGGAGGAGTACACATGGCTCCCAGTCGTGTAGTTCCACACCTTTGCCCCGGTCGCCGCATTAAGGGCATAAACATTGTGGTCATAGCTCCCGACGTAAACGATTCCGTTGGAGACGATAGGGGAGGAGTACACAGCGCCTTTAGTTGTGTAATTCCAACTCAACTGACCATTCGACGCGCTAGTTTGTGCTATCGAGACGTGGTCGCCAGCATTTTGTGCGTTGTGGCAAAACTGTATGGTGTCGCCTGTTCTAATGACGTTAGCATCCCCCACTCCAGCAAAGAGAACGGTACTAAGGAGCATGACTACGATAAGGGAGAGAATTCCATTCATACGCATGCTATAATCCACTTCATGTCCTCCAGTTCTTTATTTGCAGAGAATGACTTGAGGGCTTAGTTAGTTTAGCTGTCAGCCATGCTTGGTCTTTATCCAGTTTTGCTTCGTGTATCCCCGACGCTTTATATTTCCTGCCTATCAACTTCATTTTCATATTCATGTCAAACACCGCCGTTTCGTTGAAGGTAAAGGTTTTAGAGTTGGCAGCGCAAAAAGAAGCCGCCCCGTCATCCTTAATTTTTAAATATGTATAGATAAACTACATGAAAGTAAATAATATCTCCATTTTTTGTGATTTTTGCTGACTTTTGTTATTTAATTACACCGTGCGCTAAACGAAAGAAGAACTATTTACTGATTGTTAAACTATTCGTTCCTGAATCTAGGTAGGTAACCCTGCGTCTTAGCCTTTAGCCGTCATGATATTTATGGCGTTGTTACATGCATCTATATCTTGTAATCGCATGTGCTCTAACTCACACACGCGATATAATGGTGTAGATACCGCTAATACGCCGTTAACACTACCACGTCACTCACTGCAGGCAAGTAAGTATTATTGCCATCATAGGTCGCTCTATAAATGTATGTCCCTGGATCTTTAGGGGTTATATATACGCTGAAGATCCCTGAGTATTTACCCGACATAGTTGTGACAGTATCCTCTGTATACCATGTTGTTCCGTCATAACTCATGCGTTGAATATTTATCGTCGCGCCTTCAATATAGTTTAGTTGGCTTTTCGTACCTGTTGCGATAGCGCCAAAGAAGTAGACCGACGTGTTGACTGCTGTTGTGTTATTGCTGAGCATGAGGACGAGAATGGGACGCTCCTTGACTGGTACATCCATTGCATAGCTGCTACGGACATTGGTTGTCTGTTTGTTCACCGATGCAGCAGCGACATTCGGTATAGAGAGAGTCAATATCACTATCATCAATAAACATATTATTCCCTTTTTCATATCCATACGTTTCACCCTTTGTTAGTATATTGGTGCGATTTTATGTTAATTGAACAGAAAGTTGAGCAAAAAGCACATCTTCAACCTTACTTTTTACTACGCACATCCTTTCTTATTATCGTTACTGTTGTCCTCGCTTTGTAAAATAAGTCCTCAAATCAGCTGACTTTTTTTACAAACACTTGACTTTTTTTACAAAAACTTTTTGTTTTTATCTTCTCGCTTCAAGTTTGCCGAAAAGCCTTGTTCTCTTTTAAGAAAAGTTTAAACGCATTGATTTCTGCATTCTTCCATGATAAAACGATGTCATTCAATCTTTTTCTATCAGCTTTTGATTTTCGTTTCGCGTTTTCTTTATTCTTTATTGTCCAAACATCAATCGGCTCACCTATAATACCGACATTGATTTTTATTGCATCACTGATAGCGCGATATGCGATAACACAACCCTCTTCAACCGTAAAATCTCTTAACCTGTCTCTAAAGTTTGACAGGAATGTTTCGACATAAAACATCCTATCCCCATTGGAAAAGTACCATAGCGTTCATAGAATTGAAGAGCGCGTGTACTTGACATAAACAATATTTTATTGGGATTGCTGCCAGCGAATAGTAATGATGCTTTGAACATGTTCTTCTTTTGTACCGCAAGCAATCTGACGTTCAATTTCAGCTTTAGTAATACTACAATGGATATTTTTTAATTGCTCTTGAAGCCCTGAATCGCTTAATGGTTTCTTAATTATACCTTCATTAGTTTCTTTTAGTTTGTCAAGTTGATTCTTTACTAGTTGACCTATTCCTTCGCTACCAGAAAAGCTCCATAATTTATCATCACCAAGGCGATTTATTTTACTGATACCTTGCCATACACCAAGACGCATACCATGTGCTATGGATGCTGTCGCAGATTGACCATCCGAAGCAAAAACCATCCCATCTTTACAAACTAGTGCTAGAATTAACGTCATAAAGCAGGCGTTTGTGCTAGTTTATTAAAAAGTTAACGGACTCGTTAATTTCAGTTAAAGAAAACGGACTCGCTGGAGATTATGATGTAATACAACCCCTCATGTGGCAGCATCCAGTGTTAAGGCTCCGATCATCCTTTTAGTATATTCAGAGTCCGAGTCAGCGAATCACAGTCTCTTAGGTGGGGCAGAGCATGGCACTCGATGAATACGTACTAAAAAGTCCAGTCGTAACGTTACGCAACAAGCGCAGGTCTATATGTGTAACTATGTGATAGTTTCAGTTTTTTCTAATCGATTTTGTTAATTCATCAGCTCCATCGTGTACCCGCGCTAAGCCGTGGTAAGATGTGTCAGTCGGTTAATTTGTCGCGGGAGTTGCCTCAGGATAGATGTTCTTTTTTCCCAGCTTTTTATTACATTTTTCCAGTTGCTTTAATATTATGTCGTATCTCTGCCCTAATTTCCTATTCTCAGTGTGTAACTTGTCGTTCTCTTTTTTAAGGTGTTCGACTTCAGCTTGCAAGCGACCAAACTCTTGTGATCGCTTTAACTTCAGATCTTCGTTTTCTGATCGCAGGCGTTCGACTTCAAAACGTAAGCTTAAAGATTCTTTAGACATCTAGGCATACTCTATTTCCATGTCTCTTATTAGTTTTGCAGTATTTTTTGACGATAATGTGGAAAAAATTCACACGCGTCCCGTCATCGCCTGAATATCTTCTTGTGCGCAGCATTGATACGTTGACGACACTCAATATAAAAAAATTAATTTGGACGCTCCACACTGCTCCGGTGGGTCAGATAAAACTGGTATAATTTTTTTCGGGGTATGTTCGCTACAGCAACAATTTTTGCTGAAGTGTCTGCCGCGCAGCAACCTCTTGCACCAACAGCGAAGATACTCAAGAAGGACAACCAAAACCTGCGCGCATATTATCCATATTATCCACCCTACCGTCCACCGTACTACCCGCATATCTACTACCACCCACCGTACATATATCGTCCAATCTACCTCTAGAACATCATTCCCCCCAACATAACGATCACTTTGTCACTAGAACTGGTGGTCGCCATCTACTCGTCCGCTCTAAATTTCATGCCTTACCTACCAAGTTGCGTGAGTGGTTTACCTCCGAGGCATGTTTTTCTCTCATTTTAAGGTTACTTGACTCTAAGTCTTGATAATTCATCCGCAAAAATTTTTTATTTTTTTCGCGTTGAGTAGTAAGTACGGCCAGTAAACATCAGACGCACAATCTCTGGCCCTGTCTGTGACCAGATGTATAGTAAGGTGCATTTTAACAGTCTTGTGAAGCTCGTTTAGACACAACGCGAAAGAAGTGTTATCTTTTGAAATAGCTCCTCGTGAAGGCACGAAGTTGGCGAAGGGGAGAGGAGTATAAAAATAAAACAATTTTTCGGAAAGTGTCTTCTAAAACAAAGAGCTCTCACTCAATTATTTCGTTACAAACGCTTTTCTTTGCTGAAATTCAACTTAAGATGTAATACACTCTCATTTCCACCAAAGCTGGATGTCTGAGCATCAGTTGTATCTCTATCGCCGCAAGAGAAAGCTGTCACTCAGACATCCATCCGTAGAGTATTATCGTATCCATTTATAGAGTATAATCGTTTCTTGTGGCACGCTTTTTTATCGTTAGTATCTGTTATGTTCAATGGCGCTCGAACGGGTGTCTCACGAACTAATGCACCAGTGTATTGGTTTATAAAAACCCCCCCGTCGTGTAGGTACCAGTGCGCAGTGGCAATTCGAATGCCTATAGCCAAGGATGATTTGTTTCTACTCCTACGGCGTTACAATGTTGAACTTTTGATCAAAGCTATCAAACAGGCTAACGAGTTCGAGTAACTTGCCTTTGCTACCATCGATCTTAATGGTGCCCGACATGACCGCTTCAGCAAACGTCGTCTTTTGTAGGCTGATAGCATCCAATGTGGCACGGGTAAGAGTGATAGTCACATCAGCGTTCACAAGCTGTTTGTTTGGTGTGTAAACTAATACTGAATTCTCGAGTTCAACAGCGTATTGTTCATCCACGTCGGTAAAATCCCAGTTGAGAGCGATCGCCTTGCCTTCTGCCTTTGGACCATTCAATTGGATGCCCATGAAATCAAAGAACTGATCCAGAGTCAACGCTTTCAAAGCGTCTGGGCTGGTGGACATAGTTTCAATAACTGCAGAAACGCCGTTCCGTAGCTCGTAGGCGCCCATGAGAAATTCATTGCGCCACGTTGCGTTCTCTGTCCGATAGCCAAGCTGCTCGAGTGCATCCGCCTCTAAGTTGCGCGCTTCGGTGTTATCAGGGTAGGCAAACACGACGTGGTTCATCACCTGTGCGACCCATCGATACTCCCCTTTCTCGAAGGATTGACGAGCCTTGGCGAGTACCGCCTCGGGGCCTCCCATGTACTCAACGTACCTCTTGGACGCCTCCACGGGTGGTAGTTGATGAAGGTTAGCCGGGTTGGAATCGTACCAGCCGAGGTATTTCTGGTAAACGGCCTTAACGTCGTGATTTACAGAACCGTAGTATCCGCGATTATACCACTCCTTTGAAAGGCTGGCAGGAGGCTTGACCATCTCGCTGATCTCAAGCATCGTGTAGCCCTGATTCGCCAGACGCAACGTTTGGTCGTGGATGTACTTGTACAAGTCACGTTCTTTTTTGAGGAGCGCTATCACGTTTTGCTGCCCCCACGTTGGCCAGTGGTGATGGGCGACCATGATGTCTGTCTTATCGCCCCACAGCTCGATCGCTTCGTTCAGGGCTTTCCACCAAGCTTTGGCGTCACGCACCACAGCCCCGCGCAAAGTGTACAAGTTATGCAGGGTGTGCGTGGCGTCTTCAGCTGCATCCAAGACCTTAAACTGTGGGAAATATATGAGCATTTCGGCTGGTGCTTCTGTGTTAGGTGCCATAAGAAACACCATTTCGACGCCGTCGATAACTCGTCTATCCCCTGTTTTAGAAATGCTGTCGGTCGGTGCGATGAGCGTGACAGTGCCAATTGAAACACCTTTACCTAAGCCCGCGTCGAGTTGCCCACGCTCACCTCGCGGTAATAAGATACCGTACATGTACTGGGACCTTCTGGTCATGGCTGGTCCCGCATAGACATTCTCGCTCACCGCGTGTTCAAGGAAGTCGTCAGGCGCGATAATCTGGGTCTTGCCGGCTTTCACATCCTCCTCGGACACGATGCCTTTTACACCTCCGAAGTGATCGAGGTGACTGTGAGTGTAGATAACCGCGACGACTGCTCTCCTCGGGCGGTGCTGGTAATAGAGCTCTAGTGCGGCTCGTGCACATTCTGTAGAAACGAGCGGGTCGATGATTATGAGCCCTGTGTCACCTTCTATAATATTCATGTTCGAAATATCGAAACCGCGTATCTGATAGACACGATCTGTCACTTTGAATAAACCGTGATTCAGGTTGAGCTGTGACTGGCGCCACAGGCTCGGGTTAGCCGTGTCGGGAGCATTGTCCTGTTTCAAGACTTCGTAACCCTTGATGGTCCATACCACATGACCATCGGCTGCGTCGATAGTCGCATCAGGAATTGTCGCGATGAAGCCACGCATTGCATCATCATAGCCCTTACGGTCGGAAAAGGGAAGATCATGAAGCAGCGACGCATTTGCCTGTTTTGTTGTTGATGTTGCTTCCTTGGGCGGTATAATTTCTATTGCCATTAGTTTACACACCTACTTACGATAGTAGAAGACTAGTAAAGGACACTAGTTTCTGAATAATGAGTAAGTACATAGTAGCAAACAACAATTAAATTTAAACGTTGTCCGCAAAAAGTCTTGTTTTGGTGGTGGTGCTCCTAAGCACTCACTCCCTTATCCGCATTTTGTGACGTTTCCTTACTTACCTGTCTGCGTAGCAACCTTCTTACTTTTCACAGTATCAGGACTTCAAGTTACGCAATCGCGAAAAAGATTGGTTATATGCCAAATTACTACGCGGCCGATATGCGGACGTACGTGCTAAATGATGACACACCTACTAAATGATGGGGCTGCTATGAACACATCGTTAAGCAATCGGTGTTTCAGTGAATCAGAATAAGTCAATTCTTCAATTCACAGACATATGCACAGTTGAATATGAAAAGATGTCACGTTAAAAGGATAGTAGTGCGGGCGCCTCTCTGTTAGAGTAAAACATGCTGGTACGATTTTGAAGCAGTTTTGTAATAAAAATCTAACATTTTTAAATTCTCATATGTGTCTGTATCTCGGTTCGGCGGCGGATGTGGTTAATAATTACCGTCTGTGTCGGGTTATCAAAAGAATAAGTAAAGCGATATAGCCCACCGGTATATGGAAATATCAGATTTGCTCGAAACATTTGCGCTATTTCTCCTTACTTCTTGCTGAATCTTCAATTTACTTTTAATCATAAGAAACGCCGTGTTCACATTATTTCTTTTATGGTAATGCTCTAAAAAAGATTTTAGGGCTCGTTATTACTCCAAACTAGATGGTCTTTTGTCGTCGAAGCGTTATTTGTGTACTTTCGCAGATTATATAGCTTTATATATCGAACAAAGGAAAAACTTATATATAGAGATAAGATCTTATGGCATCCTATAGCTCTCAGTTTCCACCAGAAAAAAAGTTCCACTTGAAGAATACGGGGAACAAACCGAACATATTAAGATATAAACTGTAGAGACAATCCCACTCAGAGCAATAATATTAGAGGAGGTGAATGAAAAATGTCTATATTATTTTGTTTACTAACGGCGGTAGGCGAAGGGGTTCTTGGCCTTGCAGCTACTGCGATCTGCCCATTGGCGGCACCGCTGATATCTGTGCTTACACTAGCAGGGCCACCGCTACCATTATTGTTAGCACCGTTAGCAGCGTTAGTACCAATAGGGGCGCCGGGCTGTCAAATTCCTCCTTTCCAGTGGCGTTATTGAAATGTCGCGAATTGATTTTGAGGAGAGCCATTTATAGGATAGTGATGGGAACCTTCTCGCTGTGGAGAAGGTTTCTTGCTATCGATAGTGATATTATACGGGGGTAAGAAACACTGGATTACGAGGAGTTCAAGCTGAGAGGATAGTTGTGTGAGCACTTTTCTGTGTTAATTAAAAGTATCTGGCGATCAACAGACCGCATTAATGAGAGGTTACATTTTTCGAGTTTAGGGGGGTAGACTCTGGTAAAGGAAAAACGAAAAGAAAAGTAGAGTTTCCCGCAAGCCCCGAAAAACTCGTTGATTTAGTTATAGCGAGTTCGTTTTGCGTGCTATCTGACACGGTTAGGAGCTAAGCTGTTGTCTTTCAGGCAGAAGAGGCACTGAAATTGTATTTCCAGTAGAAATGTGACATCCAGTAGAAATGTGCCACAATTCCAAATCGGAAGTTATTATTAGTGGTATGTATTACACGGAGCTATAACGAGAGGAAAAAGGCGCGAAAATGAACTCAACATGGACTTTGAATGAAATCATCGAGAGAAATGGGCTCAGAGATGCCGTAACGCTACAAAGATCTATTCATGATGTTCTGAATAGGTTACAAAGTAGTATGCTACCTGATGAACTAAAGAAGCAAATTGAAGAGAGACTCGACGACACCTATTGGATGCTAGTCGATTATACCAATGCGCGCCTGAACGAAGGATTACGAACGTCCTCCAATTAGTAGCTATATCTATTTTTTTTAGCTTTTCAATCTACTGGCTGATCAACTCGACAAGTTGAATTGAGTTGATCTTTTAGATCTTAGTGTATCCAAGAGCGTTTTGAGGATCTTGTAATTGGGCGCATCTATCTTCTTCTAAGTCGGCCGCTTGATAACATAATCTTTGCCAGTCGCTGCTTCTTCTTTTCTCGAGCCTATATTCATTTCATTCATTCAATTACGTGATGCTGTCAATCAAATCGAGTCAGTTCAGTTATATCTGACTGGGACATTTTTATGGGGCCCTTAACCGCCACTCTAAGTCTACAATGTCCCTTTTGCAATTTATCGCTTCAGAAAGCTTTGCAAGAATTATTTTTACCCATTTTCCCGCTATTACCCTCTTTCGTTCCTAGTTGCCCTGATTTTTAGGTTGAAATTTTTTGTCCGCATATTGCATCTAGCAAAGCATTGATATCCCTTAACTGAGCTGCCCATGGGACGCTTTAGGCCCACAGAGCCCTCTATGAACCTTGTAGCAGTTATAAGAACCAGCGTGCCCATATCAGGCAGTCCGTGATGTAGGTAGCTATGCGAATGTGGCAGTTTATCAGCAATTTGCTCAACCAAGCCAACACCCACGATCCGTCTTTTGATCTTCCACCACTAGCAATCCCATCTGTTCGGCACGTTCTACCATCTTCGCGGTCCAGAGGCCAAATGCCGGATCTAACTCAACATTATAGCCCTCTTCATAGCCGCGCAATGATCCATCCTCGTACCACGCAACATAGTCAAATAAATCCAGGACTGGTATCACGCGTTCACGAACCCAGCTCTGATAGTCCTTGCCCGTCTCCTCTGCCCATTCACCGAACGTGACCCCATATAAACTCCAGTGTGACACGTCAGCGTTCGTAAATGCCATAAACGCTTCTCCGCCTTTAATGCGTATGTACTTCATCCCACTCCTCCTCTGTTCGAGAATTTCCATCGTGACTTTTGGACTTAAGTTTTACAAAAACTCTACTATTGAGCTCTCTGTTGACCGTTAAAAACCCGTAAAAGTAATTGTGCGACTCTTCTCTTCTCATACCAGTTAAGCGATTACGTCAATAGTGGTATCAAATTGTAATTATGTTATTGCCGTTACGCTTCATAAATGTCAGTTTCATCTGGTAAGTGCTTTTTAACCTTTTTCCTCTCATCCTGAACCTTCTCTTTCCATTCCTCTGGAGTTAGCGTTTCTTTCGATAAGGGCTTTTCAAGCTTCTCACGTTTTTTCCTGATTTTTTCGTGCCATTCCTCTGGAGTTAACGGTTCTCCTTCTCGCTTTTCACTCATAATCTATAATGCACTCCCTTTTCAGTGCAATAACAAAGTACGTACATGTCTGTGATAAAATTAAATTAATGTTCTTATCTCAATGAGACTCTTCTGCTTTCTCTGCTCACATGTGCGACCCGTAAAGATCCACTCTGCCCGCCTCCGCATCAGAAGAGCCTGCTGAAGTCCTTTTCCACCAACACTGTGTCTAAATCTTCGAACGGCTGCACATGACAGAGCAATATCGCGGGACCGGTCTGGGCTTAGCGCTTTGTAAGAAGATCGTGGGGCGGCACGTGGAGAGATCTGGGTGAGTCTGAACTGAGGAAAGGATCGGCGTTTTACTTTATATTACCTATCGTCCGCACGCTGGAAACGTAAGAAATCAACATCGTAAATCATTTTCTTACGCTGTTATAACGCAGGTGGCTTCGAGGCACTTGACAAGAATCATGACCGCGTTACAGTCTTCTTTTTTATTACCATATTAAGCTCATGTAAGGTTTAACTATCATCGCCATTCTATATTTCGGAGAGAATAATTATTCTGAGTTAATGCTGCGTTTGCAATGATGAGAGCTGTGCCCTCTTGAGATGCATTGGAAATAGGAAATAGCAGGCTGGTTGCACCATCCGCAAGAATTTTTACTCTTATTTTTGTGTGTTATCTTGGTCGGTCTGCTGGTCCCCCTTTTCCTGGAGCGATCTACATTCAGGGGCTTCAATTAATTGTCCAGAACTTCCGCTCGATTACTCACGTTCGAATATCGCCTTCGCTTCAGTCTCAAAATCGAAGAAGTCCTCACCACTTACATTGATCGTCACTTGCTTGATAGTGCCGCCGGTGAATTTGAAGGGCGGTGTGTACTCAACACTCACAGGATCAGAGCTCTGTCGTCCAACGACGAGTCCTGCACCGGCTAACCCAAAGGCTCCAGGTTGGCTCTTCATTTTGCCCTCGGCGACTGCTTCATCGTTGATGTACAGCTTTAATGTGCCGTTGGCAACAAATAGAGGCTCCTCCTTTTCCTTCGTGAATTCGGCGCTCAGAATGACCTTGCCTGCCGGCACATTCGCGTTGGAGACGAACTTCTGCTCAGTAATTCCAAGAAAGTTGTACACATAGTGCAGCTTATTGTTCTTGATGAACAAGCTATGCCCACCGAACCGCGAACCTTGTGCGAGCACTACTCCCTCTGCATTCGGAGCATCAATGTCTACTTCAGCTAGGATGGTGTACGAGCGATTACGGATGTTGGGAGCTGCTGCTTCCGGCACTTCCAATGTGTATGGGTAGTACGTGTAAGTGTTGCGCGGCGCAGCTATCGCCGAATATTCTTTGACAAGGCTCAAAAGAATCTCGATTGGGAGACGATCATCCAGTGGCAAGACATTATTCTTGCCCGCCTCCATCCACCACAGAGCAATCAGTTCCTGTAGCTTTTCGGGGTACTTATCGGCCAGGTTGTGCGATTCTGAGCGATCCTCATGCACGTGATAGAGTTCCCACTTGTCTTGCATGTAATTGCCCATGCCCGAAAATGGCCCGTGAACAGTGACCGCTTTCCAATCCTTGTGCCATATGCCGCGAGTGCCAAGCATGGCGTAGTACTGGGTCTCTTTGTGAGTGGGTGCGTCCGGATTGTCAAAGGTGTACTTCATGCTCACGCCTTGGATCGGCGTCTGCGGGTAGCCTTTCTGGTACGCGGGCATCTCGATCCCACAACATTCCAGGATCGTCGGGACGATGTCGATAGCGTGGTGGTATTGGTGACGAATGCTTCCCCTATCTTTGATGACAGATGGAAAGGCGATGACTAACGGATCACAGATGCCGCCGTTGTAGGAGAACCGCTTGAACATCTTGAAGGGTGTGTTGAAAGCCCACGCCCAACCGGTAGGGTAGTGGTTGTAGGTGTGAGGGCTCCCCAAATCCTCAATGTGCTTCATGTTCTCAGCGAGATCATCCGGCCAACTATTGAAGAGCTTGTTCTCGTTGACGGATCCGTTGGGGCTGCCCTCACCGCTAGCACCGTTGTCAGAGACCCAGACGATAAGAGTATTGTCAAGCTCGCCCGACTGCTCCAAGAAATCGATCAGCCTGCCTATCTCGTAGTCGGTATAACTGGAGAAGGCGGCGAAGACCTCGGCCATGCGAGCAAAGAGCCGTTTTTCGTCATCGTTCAATGAATCCCACGAACGCACCTCATCTAGCGGAGAAAATGTACCCTCAGGCATCGGGTTGATAGACGACAAATCAGTGTTCTCGGGAATAATGCCCAGCTTCTTCATGTTCGCGATGGCAATCTCGCGATACTTTTCGTAGCCCATGTCGAACTTGCCCTTGTACTTCTCGATCCACTCTTTGGGCGCATGGTGCGGCGCGTGGGTTGCGCCAGGACAGAAGTATAGCATAAAGGGCTTGTCTGGGGCAACCTGCTTGGCGTCTTGGATGAACTGGATGGCTTTGTCCACCAAGTCCTTGCTGAGATGGTATCCCTCCTCTGGGTAGTAAGGCTGTTCTACGTAGTGTTGATCCTCGACAAGGTCGGGGTACCATTGGTTGGTTTCACCGCCGAGAAAACCGTAGTAGCGGTCAAATCCGCGACCGATGGGCCAGTTGCGCTTGCTCGATGCCATGTTCCACTCGTCGATGGGGCACAGGTGCCACTTGCCTACCGCGTATGTGTTCCAGCCACGTTCGCTAAGGATTTCGGAGATCGTCGCGTTTTCAAATGGGATGTGGGCGTTCGAGCCGGGATATCCAGTCGGTATCTCAGCGACGCACGCCATTCCGTTCATGTGGTGGTTACGACCGGTGAGCAAACACGAGCGAGTTGGTGAACACAGAGCCGTCGTGTGAAACTGAGTGTAGCGCAGACCCATGTCGCAGAGGCGCTGCATAGTAGGCATCTCAATCAGCCCACCGAATGGCGACCATGCTGCGAAACCGGTATCATCCCACACTATGTACAGCACGTTAGGCGCGCCCTTTGGCGCCTTTGGCTGTTGATATAGTTCTAAATCTGGGGTCGAGTCTCTAATGTCAACGTTAATGACGCCTTTAAACTGTTTTGGCATATAATTCCTCCAATCTACTAATTTAAGAGAGAGCTTTTCCAAGTAAAGTCCCACATATAGTCATTTATGGCGTAAGGCACCGGCAGATCTCATTATATGGGCTCCCATACCTCCAAAAATGTAAAAGTTGTAAGTTGTTTATGTACTATCAAATTGTCGCTCTTTATTTTCCGCTTTAAATGGGAGAAGGATATATAAAGTCGCCTTGAAATAAATTGATTGAGTGGACACAATTATAGTTCTAGAAGTGCCCCTCCAATAAAAGTTCCATAACTGCTGAAAACACGTCTCGGTGTGTTTGCTATAAAGGTAATTGGCCCTTGTAAGATCATAATAGTTGGATGAAATTGTGAGATAGTAACAATATGAAGCGTGTGAGGTAGAGAAATGAAAAGGCAAATAGTAATGGCAACAGCAATTTTCATGTTCATCATATGGATTATAGGAACAGCTTTTGCTGAGGCGTCTACCGCGCAGCAACCTATCGTTCCAACTAAAATGATCGTTGATCACACGAACGATCAAATTCGCGGCCGTGGACCAGGCGTTGGTGGAGGCGGCGGCCGTGGCCCAGGCGTTGGTGGAGGCGGCGGCCGTGGCCCAGGCGTTGGTGGAGGCGGCGGCCGTGGCCCTAACCCACACCCAGGTGTGCATCCTGGTCCAATCATGCGTCCCGGCCCAGGCCCACGCCCGCTTCCACATCCCCATCCACACCCATACCGCCCAGGGCATTTCGTCTATCGCCCATACCGCCCGTGGAACCGAATCATCTATCCACATCCAATCCCAATATTCGGCGGACCGCTCATATTCATACCCATAGTCTACCCCATAGCAGTGCCGATTCCCGTCTACACTCCAGTACCAGACATCACGCCAACAGCGCTTGTCTTCACGATCTCTCAGTGCCAGTGCACACAGCTAACGGTACCGTACGACGTCTACTTTGATGTCGGCGGACAGCTCACAGCCGCAGACGGCACCCCTATACCTGGCGCAGTGCTGACCGAGCAGGCGTTTTACAACGGCCAATGGTATGACACGCAACGAGATACCACGACCGATAATAATGGATACTTCACCGATAATTGGCTGTGGACTGATATGTGGCAGTTCCCTTATGGATATACAGGGGACTACCACTTCAGGGTCGTCTTCTATGGTGATGGTCCATACGCGCCCTCCGTGAGTAATGATATAGTGATAACAGTCAATTTCGCTACCGTTAGTCAAGAAGTGCCATCTGCGAGCCAGTATGTGCCATCCGCAAGTAATGAGGCAGCAGTAATATCTGGAGGGCAACACACATTATCTAATACGTTAAAAACTCGACTATTGATTGGTGATTGGTAAAAATCTACCCATTTCTTTTTTCTTTTTAAAAAATTTGTATATCATCAAAAACTGTTCATTTCCTCCCAGGTGATGATATAGGGGGAACTGTTCGAACCAAAACACTCCAAGGATGTCCTCTCTAGCCCTATTGCCGACCCGAAACTCTCCATGTTGATAATATTTTGAGGAGGTGCCCCTAGCTCACAGATGTGAGGCACAAGCACCTTTTACTCATTTTAATTCGGGTGTCTCTCATACAGAAGTTCTGTGGCGGGGTATATGCCCCGACGGTTAATCTGTAGTAGCCACTAATCCCTCATGATCCACGCCTTGACCTCTTTCTCATAATCGATGTATCGTTCACCAGTAACATCTATCACCACTCTCTCGATAGTGCCGCCAGTGAAAGTAAATGGTGTCTTATAATCCAGCGAGACTGGAGATCCGGGATCTCGGCCGACGCAGAGCCCGTTTCCTGAAAGGCCGAAGCTGCCGGGCTGCGTCTTGATCTCTGCCTGCCCCACCTGCTCCGTATCAATGAAGAGGGTGAGGGTGCCGAGGGCGCTCCCGGTCTGTGGGTCCTGCCCCGTCTTGTTAAATCCCGCAGTGAAGACGTGTCGACCAGTACTAATCTCAACGTTCGAGGTGACTTTTTGTATGTCTTCCCCAAGCCAGTTATAGACATAGTGGAGTCTCTTGTCCTGAATATACAGACAGTGACCCCCTAGGAGGTGACCTTGGGCAAAGAGCACACCCGACGCTTCAGCGGAGGCAACGATTACACCTGCGGCTATACCGTATGAACGCCCTTGGGTATTAACTGAAACAGACTCAGGCACCTCTGCGGTATCGGGGTAATATATATAACGGTCTCGTGGCTTAGATGGCTGAGGGCGTGGCACGCTAAATATTTCTAACGGCGTGCGATCGTCCAGTGGCAGCCCGTTGTAGACACCAGCGGCATAGTTCCACAGTCCCTTAAGAAATTCCAGTTTATCAGGGTGCTGCTCGGCGACATTAGTCATCTGCGACCGGTCTTCCCTAAGATTGTAAAGCTCCCATACATCACGGGCGTAATTACCCCATCCCGAGAGCGGGGGGTGCACGGTATTTGCCAACCACCCCTGGTGGTACATAGCACGCTGACCGAGCATCGAATAGAACTGAGCCTCTTTTTCTGGTGCACTCGGATCGTCAATCGAGCTCTTGAAGCTCTCACCCTCTATGCGGCTCTGCAAATACCCTTTGATTACATCGGGTGGTTCAATGTCGAGGAGGTCGTAGACCGTCGGCACGATATCCACCGCGTGAATGTACTGCTGCCGCACCGCATTTCGCGCCGAAATGCCCTGAGGCCATGCGACGAGGCACATGTCCGCGGTCCCGCCTTCATAGCCTGCAAAGCGCTTCCAATACGGGAAGGGCGTATCGAACGCCCACGCCCACCCGGTGCAGTAGTGGTTGTAGGTCGTCGTGCTGCCCAGCTCATCAAGGTGCTTTAGGTTCTCCTCAATGGTATCGGGGATGTTGTTAAAGAACTTATTTTCGTTAACCGAACCATTAGGACCTCCCTCGGCGCTCGCCCCGTTGTCAGAGACGACCACGATTATCGTGTTGTCAAGTTGCCCTGATTCTTCAAGGTAGTCAAGCAGGCGGCCGATCTCATTATCGGTGTAAGATACGAATCCCGCATACACCTCAGCCATCCTCACAAAGAGCTTTCTCTCATCGTCGTTAAGCGAATCCCACGGACGAACCCAGTCGAGCAGTGGCCACGGCTTATCATCCGGACTGGCGGTTTGAGGCTCTCCGTGTGGATTGATGGGAGAAAGCCCAACGTTCTCTGGCAGTATCCCCAGCTTCTTCTGGTTCGCGAGAATTCCCTCCCGGATCGCTTCATAACCCATGTCGAATTTTCCCTTATACTTATCAGCCCACTCCTTAAAAACGTGGTGCGGAGCATGGCCGCAACCCGAGCAGAAGTACATGAAGAATGGTTTGTCCGGCGCAACCGTCTTAGCGTCCCGGATGAACTCGATGGCTTTGTCGACAATATCTTTAGAAAGGTGGTAACCCTCGTCGGGTGCATATGGTTGTTCCACATGATGGTTATCGTAAGTAAGGTCGGGGTACCACTGGTTGGTTTCACCGCCCAAGAACCCGTAAAAGCGTTCAAATCCGCGCCCGAGTGGCCAGCGATTCTTCCACGCTGACGCATCTATTTCCTCCGCGGGAGTCAGGTGCCATTTCCCGATAGCATATGTATTCCATCCCCGTTCGTTCAGCACTTCAGCGATAGTGCCGTTCTCAAAGGGGATGCGGGCACTACTGCCCGGAAATCCGTCTGCCCCTTCGGTAATGCACGCCATGCCGTTGCTCGTCGCATTGCGCCCGGTCAAAATGCTGGAGCGGGTTGGTGAGCAGAGCGCAGTCGTGTGGAAGTTCGAATAGCGTAACCCCTTCTCTGCGATGCGTCGCATCGTGGGCGTCTCAATGGGTCCCCCGAAGACGTCCATCGCGCCATAGCCGACGTCGTCCCAGACGATGAACAGCACGTTCGGTGCGTTTTCCGGAGCGGTGGGCTGCACGAACGGCGTCCAATCCCGAGTTGCGTCACGGACATCGACAGCCAGCTTTCCCTTCCATTGTTCAGGCATAGTGCATCACCTCGTGTGATAACTTGGCGCTGCACGAAATTGTACAGTCATATTCAGGTGCGTTTATTTTCATTATTTACCTCCATTTTACAGCAAAGAGTATGATATGAACAACCTCAACCTCTACTTTATCCTGTTGCATATCTGCCACTACTGCCATTGCTTAATACATTTTTCTATGCTTTTCGACACAAGGCTGCGATCCCTAACACCCCCCACAAATCCAGGCATAAAGCGATTGCACTTTTACCTTAGTATGTCTAGTAATTTGTACTCATCAGATGGTAGGGGAGGAACGGAAGTGGGGGATTTACCTCCATTCTCATTGTTATCCACGCTCAAACCTGCCTTTTGACTCACACTTATCCGGAAGCTCCATGCGCGATGTTAGCGTGCTGCGCAGCCTCGTGCAGCTTCTTCTCGTCTTCTGAAGTAGCGGGTGTCAGGTCGAAGACCACTTTCTTAACCGTGCCGGTGAAAGCATAGGGAGCCTTGTCTTCATACGCTCGGTCAACAACCAAACCGTTGTCGCGGCCTATGTCCATACCCGCATAGGTCGAGAAGGCTAGGGGCACTGTCCGCGGGATCCTGCCCTCACCGATCTTCTTCTCGTTCGCAAACAGCGTGACCTGCCCTCCGGTACCCGGTTTGGGCTCGTCGGCCGTGAACTGCATACGCACGGTAGTGTCACCTGTCGGTATCTTCTCGGTAGCGGTCTGCCTGTAGGACTCTACACCAAGGAATGAGTAGGTGTGGTTCAGCATCCCTTTGTCGTCGACCCACAGGCCGAACCCACCTATGAAGTCGGCATTGGCGACGATCACGCCTTCTCCGCCTTTGTCAGGCACATTGAGCTCTGCTTCGATGGAATACGACCGTCCGTAAACGCGCGGGATCATGCCGCGCTGCACGTTCTGGACATCACCGGCAAAGGTGAACCGAGTGACCGTAGGCAACGGAGGCAGAATGCCGAAGAATGGAGATAAGCCCCCGAGTAGCGGCAGCGCCCTGTTGCGCGCGGCCTCTTCCCACCACAGGTCCTGCAGCTCTTTGATCTTGTCAGGGTGCTTAGCGGCGACATTTTTGGCTTGGGAAAAGTCTTCAGGCAGGTAGTAGAGTTCCCAAACGTCTTTGTCTGGGTGCCAGGTCCCTCCCGGTCCAAACCGCTGCATCGTTTCAGGAGAGAAGTCCCATGGGGGCTTGTCCAGTCTAGAGCACGCCCACCAGCCATCTTTGTACATGGCCCGGCTGCCTAACATCTCGAAGTACTGTACCGTGTGACGTTCGGCGGCGTTAGCGTCTTCGAAAGTATAGAGAAAACTCGTGCCGTCCATGGGCTCCTGCTCGATTCCGTCGACCGCCTTGGGCTCGGGGATCCCCACTGCCTCGAGGATGGTCGGACCAACATCAATACAGTGTGTGAACTGGGATCGGAGATCACGACTGGCCTCGATCCGGTTCGGCCACGCGACGACCATCGGGTCTCGTGTCCCTCCGAGGTGGCTGGCCGTCTGCTTACCCCACTGGAAAGGAGTGTTACCAGCGTGAGCCCACGCCGAAGCGTAGTGCGGTGCGGTATGGATTCCGCCAAGGGCGTCAATGCCACCGTACTCGTTGATGAGTTTCAACTGCTGGTCGGCGTCGAGAACGATGCCGTTGAGGAAGGTTGTCTCGTTGAACGAACCGGTGAGCGTGCCCTCCAAGCTCGCACCGTTGTCGCCCCAGATGTAGAAGATGAGCGTGTTGTCTAGGTCCCCCATCTCCTCGATGGCATCGAGAAGTCGACCGACATTCCAGTCGGCGTTCTCCGAGTAACCGCAGAAGACCTCCATCTGGCGAGCGTAGAGCTTCTTCTGTGCGTCGTTCAGCGAGTCCCATGCAGGGAAGAGGTCCGGCCGCTTGGTCAGTTCAGTGTCCTGGGGGATGATCCCCAGATTCTTCTGCCGCGAGAAGGTCTCCTCGCGGAGTTTGTCCCAGCCTTGGTCAAACTTACCCTTGTACTTGTCAGCCCACTCTTTCGCTACGTGATGGGGTGCGTGGCTGCAGCCGGTGGAGTAGTACATCATCCACGGCTTGGCTGGATCCTGGGCACGCACCGCGTGCAGCCACTCTATGGCTTTATCGGTCAGGTCGTCGGGGAAGTAATATTGCGAGCCGTCCTTGCCCTCCGGCACGCCTAACGTAGAGTTGTCCTGCGTGATGATGGGATCGTACTGGCCGGCCGCGCCGCTCAAGAACCCCCAATAGTGGTCAAATCCCCATGCTAGCGGCCAGTTGTCGAATGGCCCCGCGGCACCCTGGACATTGTCCGGGGTCATGTGCCACTTGCCGAACCCCCCCGTAACGTAACCGTTCTCTCGCAGGATGCGGGGGAAGGGCGTACAACTTCTCGGTCTGATCGCCGTGTATCCAGGGAACGGGGCTGGAAATTCGGCTATCGAGCCCATTCCCACCCGGTGCTGGTTGCGGCCGGTCAGCAGTGCCGCGCGGGTCGGGGAGCACACCGCCGTCACGTGGAGGCGATTGTAGGTGAGGCCCATTTCCTGCACCCGCGTGAGGTTGGGGGTGCTAATCGGTCCGCCAAACGTGTCGGGGTTGCCGAATCCGGCATCGTCTATAAGGATAACTAGGACGTTAGGGGCATTATCCGGCGCCTTAGGTCCTGGGACAATGGTCCAGTCGGCAACTGATTGATCCAACGTGTGTCCGATTGTCCCTCCGAAGCTGCGGTCGGGAATCGGCAGTACAGTGCGGTCAGGGCTGAACTTGCCGGCCGCCTCGGCTAGGCTTTCTTTAAGACCTTTAAGACCCCTCTTGTCCACATGCGCGACCGATTTGGCCGGCGAGTCAGCGAGCGCCTGCTCGGCTGCGAGTTGGTCCTCGTCGTCGACGATGGCGATGATGACGGCTGTACCCGGCTTGAGCCTGTCGCCGATCTCTCTCTCGATGCCGCTCTCGACCTTGTGCTTGGCGAACTTGCCTATCAGGCCACCAGCTGCGACGCCCACAGCAATCGAGGCCAGTAACGGAGGCGAGAAGAGTCCTACGAGGAGGCCGACACCGCCACCCCAGCCCATTCCCTTTCGACCCAGATGGTCGCCTGTCTCACTGATGCTTACCTGACCGTCCTTGTCTTGGTCGACAAGGATCATGCCCTCACTCTTGACCTTCTTGTCCTTCACCAGTTGCGTGAGCTGGTCGAAGTTCTTTTTTGCCAGCTCAATGGCCTGGTACCCGGCTATGATAATGATATTATTTCCTATATTCTTCTGTTTCATGTTCACTATTCGTTCCCCATCTTTATGAAGTCCGTAATATTCAGAGCATGCAAGAACATGCGGATTTAAAAAGTTATACATCATAATCGATGCTTTTTTGGTAGAACACAGACTATGCCCCAGAACACCGACGTATGCAAGTCAGTGATGAGCAATAATCCGGCTGTCGTGATGCTGCAGTGATAAGTCAAACTGAAGTTGAGACCAGCTGGTTAGTCGCGTCTTTAGCACCGCAGCGCGTGATGTTGGCATATCATCCGTCACTATTTTACGTTCATATCTCGGGTTCGCTAGAAATACGGAAGAATGATCGGAATAAACAATCAGCGTCTGTATCCCTCAGGCACGGCTTCACGCTCTATCTCATCAGCCGCGTCATGTTGATATACGGCGGTACGGTAGCTCATTGGCCAACGCAAACATTCAAATAAGTAACTCATCACGCCAAATGTTGTTTCGAGTGAGGCACTTTCAGGAGACGTGGCGCATGTAGCCATCCATCCAAAAATTCAAAACTATACTACAAATAAGCTCTCTTTAGCTTTTTCAACTATATTTGAGTATGCACAATTAAGATGCTTACGTCGGCAGACATATCGCTGTAATTCAGAAGAAAAGCGAGAGCGGCAACGTTTAACTCTTATTAATAAAAGCTTACACAGTATCTTGGAATGATTGTATTCGCACGATAAATATGAAGGGACGACGTTGGTTTGGCGGTACACAAAAAGATTGTTGAGCGATACGGCGCGGGCCTGGCCAGAGTTTGAGTTGGATAGGGGCCTACGTTTTACTTCACGTCGCCGTTGCACGTTGAGGAATAGTACAGCGAGTTATTATTAGAAGTTTACTTTAGTCAACTTTTGCGTAAACATGCGTAAACATTGCCCCTCGGTTTCATTACTTGGAGAATGATAGCTTGTGGAAGGCAGCAAAAAGTTAAATGGCATCATCACATCAATGATGCACTGGTCATGATATAGCCTAGAGTCCGGAAATACATCCCAAAGACGTAGTAGTTAAGTAATGTGAAGCAGGGAGATCAAACGTGAATTACGGCATTCTTCTTCGTTACTTTAGGAGCCCTTGGTTCACAAGGCTTATACTGTTTCTTGCCATAATGGGGCCCGGCATCATCACCTCCAGCTTGGATAATGACGCCCCCAGCATCGTTACCTATTCACTCGCGGGATCGCAGTTCGGATACATCTTGCTGTGGACGATAATCCCCATGACAGTGGCACTCGCTGTGGTGCAGGAAATGGGTATACGGATGGGGGTTGTCACCGGCAAAGGCCTCGCATCCCTTATCCGAGAGAAGGCGGGAGTGCGGCTCACGTTGACCATCATGCTAGTACTGGTCGTAGTTGATTTTGCAAATACGATTGCTGAATTCTCGGGAATATCCGTGGGTGGTTCCATCTTCGGCGTCCAGCCCTTCATATCTTTGCCGTTAGCCGGTCTCTTTGTCTGGATTTTGGTCATAAAGGGGAACTATAGGAATGTCGAGAAGGTGTTCTTAGGCGCCTCAGCGCTCTACGTCTCCTATCTCATCTCAGGGTTCTTGGCCCACCCCAATTGGAGCGTTGCCGGAGTGAACACCGTTGTCCCTCAGATAAGCTTTGATTCGGCGTTTATCCTCATGCTTGTGGGATTGGTCGGTAATACCATAGCGCCGTGGATGCAATTTTACATCCAAGCGTCAGTGGTGGAGAAAGGCGTCCCGCTAAAACATCTGAATTATTCCCGAACCGACGCAATCGTCGGTTCCGTTATTACCAACGTAGTCGCCTGGTTTATCATCGTCGCCTGCGCCGCGACAATCTTTGTGCACGGCATACCGGTCAGGGGTGCCGCCGATGTGGCCGCAGCGCTAGGTCCCTTTGCAGGTAACTATGCATCGTTCCTGTTTGCATTTGGGTTTCTTAACGCGGCATTATTCGCTGCCAGCATTTTGCCCCTGTCAACCGCGCACTACGTGTGTGAGGCATTGGGATTTGAAGCGGGCGTCTCCAACAGTTTCAGAGAGGCTCCGATATTTCACGGAATGTATGCAGGAATCATCATACTTGCGGTGATTCTCATGTCCCTTCCGGGTGTCCCCTACCTCTCTATACTATTCCTGTCTCAAGTGGCTAATGGGATCTTAATTCCGTTTGTGCTGATCTACATGCTCGTAATCGCTAACGATAGGAAGATCATGGGCGAGTACGTCAACACGAGGACGTTCAATATCATCGCGTGGGCGACGGTCATCATCGCGGTCACGCTAAGTATTATTTTGACGCTCTTCAGTCTTGCACCAAGATAATCTGCGTCAAGACTAGACTTCATGCGTTATCAAAGTCAAAAATTATGACAAAAATGAAATTCAAAAAATGAACTGCAGATACACGTTTTACAGTGGAAAGATGCGTAATGATACGGCGTGCAACGATTCAGAGTATTACGCACTCTATACCTAACTACCTACCACATGAAATTGAAACTACCGAATTGAGGAAAATACTAGCGGAAAAGGACACGAGGATTAAGAAAAGATAGGTAATAACAATTTTAATTTTAAGGGAGTGCAATTAGCGGCGATCGATCTTTCCAGAGTGAGAATTAAAACGGGGTTGAGGTAGACGCACTAACTAAGAATAGGCTGCACACACTAGATGATAATCAACTCGATAACCAAACATATAATTATTATTGAGAAATACCGAATAGCTATGACAATTGGAACTTATCCTTATGGGAGCTTAACATGGTAAACCCCGTTGGCGACATCCTGCCGTTAGCCATTGGCGTCATGATTAGCCCCTTATCCATCATCGCCGTCATCTCGATGCTCTTGTCCAAGCGAGCGAGGAGTAACAGTCTGACATTCCTCTTCGGCTGGATCTTAGGCCTTATTATCCTCGGGGGCGCCGTGCTCGTAATTGCCGGCACGCAAAATTTTTCGCCTGGCAGCGAACCCTCAATCGGAGCCTCGATCATTAGGCTGTTAGGCGGCGTGCTGCTTTTGTTCTTGGCTATCATGGAGTGGAGAATCAGCATACAGATAGGAAAGCAGCCGAAATTGCTCACGCGGATAAATGCAATGGATACTTTTACGTCAGCTAAAGCGTTTGGACTAGGCTTACTGCTCTCAGCCGCTTACCCGAAAAACCTCACACTCACCATAATAGCGGCTCTGGCCATCGTTCAAGCGCAAGTAAGCGGTCTCCTAAATATCACCGTATTTTCCATCTTCATCATCATCAGCAGTGCGCTCGTTATCATCCCTGTGTTAGCATCTTTCATCTTGGGCGATAAGGCGGCGCAAACGTTAGACAGTTGGAAGGCCTGGAACGTAGAACATTACACCGCAGTGCTCATCGTCATATTTCTTGGATTAGCCGCGATGAATTTGGGCAAGGGCCTCAATGGAGTCTTTGGCTGAGAGTTATCGTAGAACTGTCCTTTACCGCAGAAGCGTACGCAAAGTGAGGACATGGGAGATCTTATAAGGACAGAGTATTAAATTAAGTGCCGGCGCCGAACTGTACTTACTTGTTGAGTGATTGTGTTGAAAAGGAGCGCGCTGCAAATTACAAGTTAAAATACTATGATTGAAAACGCTAAAACTATTGTTGGATGAGAAGATAAAATACAGGTAAGTAGTAAAGGTACACCACATTGTTGCCCCATCCCATCTCTTTATGTAATTTCTGTTGGACCACCGATTTTCCTCAGGCTGTATACAGTGAGTGGGATTATAAATATGCCTGTAGCGAGTATGGGAGCAGGCCAATCGAAGAGTATGAGCTTGTCCAAGGCAAACCACACCGCAGCATATAGGCCCACACTGAGAAATGCAATTCCGCATAATATAAACCTGTGACTCCACACGTAGAAGCGCAATATATGCTTCTTATCCATAGGAAACTTAATTTGAGTATATATAGCGGGTAAGGCGAAGATAAGAATTGCAGCAGCAGTGCTGACAAGTGCTAAAGCTATAAGGGTACGGCCGATAACCCTTGGAACAGTTTGGCCCCCGCCGGATGAAGCTGCTATATTCAATAGGAAACCGAAAGCGAGCCCAGAAACTGTAGTGAACTGCCGAGCTTGTCCGAGTACCTCACCTATTTGCAAGCCACGCGCATCAATCGCGGATTGTAGGTCTTCTGTAAGACTGTGTTCTGGCTTGTTACCCATTTTATCCCTCTCGAGACTATTTTTTTCATTGTACTATATCTCACCTTCCACTGACGCGTGGGAACGGCTGTGAGTCAGACATACAATCTCAATCCTTTAAGTCATCTTTCTCTTTAAACCAATGGTAACTGGTTGTTAGGAGTTTTAACTTAAATCGTGATGCATGTTTATAAGCATTGCCCACGTGCTAATAATTTTCATATCTTGACACAACAAAGAAGTCGAAAAACTGTGCAAAATTAGCATATAACTAATATATGACGAAACGAATAAATTTGTACAGCATTATGTAGCGTAATGTAGTGTGAGCGAGAGGTACACTGTGATGAAAACCGTTTCAAACAAGGATGCAGACGTAACAACGAGCACGTCTCGAAAGTTCCACGTCTTGGCCAAGCCTACTGGTGCTACCTGCAACCTTAACTGCTCCTACTGTTTCTTCTTATCGAAGGAGCGACTCTATCCGGGAAGCCGCTTTCGCATGTCAGATGACGTGCTGGAAGCCTATCTCCACCAGTACTTAACGCAACAACAAGAAGTCGCAACCATAGCGTGGCAGGGGGGCGAACCGACACTTATGGGTCTGGACTTTTTTCGACGCTCGATCGCGCTTGAACAACGGACTGCACGACCGGGCTTGACCATCGAGCACACCTTGCAGACTAACGGGACGCTCATCGATGAAGCATGGTGTGAGTTCTTCCACGAGAACAAATTTCTTATCGGGCTCAGCCTCGACGGCCCGCGGGAGTTCCACGACGTATACAGACGGGATAAGAAAGGAGGGCCAACTTTCGATACTGTCATGCGCGCGGCGACGCTCATGCGCGAGCATGGCGTAGAATTTAACATTCTTGCTACGGTCCATGCAGCGAATGCTGATTACCCTCTGGATGTGTACCGCTTTTTTCGCGATGAAGTAGGCGCGGAGTTCATACAGCTCATACCGATTGTGGAGCGCGACAATGCGACGGGATTTCAAGAAGGCGATACCGTAACTGATCGCTCAGTAACAGCGGACCAGTGGGGGCGCTTTCTGATCACCATTTTTGATGAATGGGTGCGTCATGATGTCGGCCGCATGTACGTGCAGTTCTTTGATGCAGCGTTAGCGGCGTGGGCAGGTGCTGCGCCAGCGCTGTGCATCTTTGCACCGACCTGTGGCTCGGCACTCGCACTCGAACATAACGGAGATCTGTACTCGTGCGATCACTTCGTGGAGCCAACCTACTTCCTCGGCAATATTCTTGAAACTTCAATGCGTGAACTGGTAGCGTCAGACAAGCAACGCGCGTTTGGCCTCGCAAAACGCGATGCCCTCCCGCGCTACTGCCGCGAGTGCCGCGTGCGGTTTGTGTGTCATGGGGAGTGCCCAAAAAATCGATTTATCTCAACCCCCGATGGTGAAGACGGGTTAAACTACCTGTGTGCGGGGTACAAAGCGTTCTTCAAACACATCGACCGGCCTATGCGGATCATGGCTGATCTCTTGCGCAGGGGATGGGCACCAGCCGAGATCATGCGAATTTATGCTACCGAAGATGAGCAAAGGCTCCGGCAGGCCTTCGCCACAGCGCGACGTAACGATCTGTGTCCGTGCGGTAGCGGCCGGAAGTACAAGCGTTGTCATGGGGCCCCACACCTTCAAGATTGAGCACGTCGTTACCACCAGAACATCAAGAGAGATATGAAACGAGAGTCCGACATCTCTCACGCATCAATTCAGAGGGGTGTATGTTATAGCTATGGTTAGTACAGCAGAGACAATCGCTCCCTGCCTTTTATACGTTCTTCTCTCTCGGCTTCTGACAGTTCAAGGCTGTTGTAAGTGTTCATTATGTCATTAAAGAGTATCTCCACCATATCTCTGCTGAAATTTTCCTTTATCACCATCCTCATAACGGCGATGTCCTCTGCATGCTCAGGTAGGGTGTAGGCCGGCACGATCCAGCCTTTTTCCCGGAGCTTTTCTGAGAGTTCAAAGACAGTAAAACTGGCGTCTTTTAAGCGTACCGTGACAATAGGGAACATATCTTGTTTATTGATGATTTCAAATTTGTTCGACGACCGTAACTTTTTAGCCAGATACCTACTGTTGTCGATCATATTTTGTATGATGTCCCGATACCCTCGCTTTCCCAGTCTTATGAGGTTATAGTATTGGGCAATGATAGTGCCGCTCCCCTTGGAGAAGTTCAGGGAATAATTGGGCATGAGCCCTCCCAGATAGGTCACCTTAAAGATCAAGTCTTCGGGGAGGTCTTCTTTGTCTTTGAACACCAGCCAACCGACTCCCGGGTAGACCAAGCCATATTTATGTCCAGAGACATTGATTGATTTCACTTGTGAAAGTCTGAAATCCCATTCTAGATGGGGGTGTATGAATGGCGCGACAAATCCTCCACTCGCAGCATCGACGTGGATGGGGATATCCCAGCCCTTGGCTTCTTTGATCTCAATGAGGAGTCGGTCAATTTCTTTTATGGGGTCCATCTGTCCGGTGAAGGTCGTCCCCAGAACCGCGCCGACGCAGATGGTGTTCTCATCGATCTCCTCTGCCACGTCGTCCGCGGTTACGACGTAGGTCTCTCTCTCTAGGGGGATTAACTTCAGTTTTACATCGAAGTAGCGGGCGAATTTCTCCCACACGGTGTGCACATCTGCCCCCATGACGATATTGGGCGCATCGTACGGTTTACCCTCAGCCTGTCTGCGCTTTCTCCAGCTCCATTTATGCGCCAAAAGTCCCAGCATAATGGCTTCTGATGATCCTATGGCACTGGTTCCAATTGATTGACTCTCTTCCGGGGCGTTAAAGAGTCGGGCCAGCATATTAACGACTCGTTCCTCCATTTTCGCTGTTTGAGGGTATTCATCGTTGTCAATGAAGTTTTTGTTGATGTTTTCGGTAATTAGTAGGTCTGCTTCTGGTTCCATCCAGGTGGTTACAAAGCTGGCCAGATTCAGGGAGGGGTTACCGTCCAAGTTCAGTTCGTCGTGTATTAAGCGATAGGCTGCCTCTGCTGGCATACCTTCTTCAGGCATGACATATTTCGGTATACTTTTATCAAAATACCTGAGGCCGTACGCGGTGGTATATTCCTTTTCCGGTTCCTTCATCTTAGCCAAATCTTTCTTTTTGGATAACATCTCGAGCCTTCTCCATTTGTTTGATATACATCGTTTGAATTTTCAGGTGTCAATATTCTGTTGATCGTTAGATTCAAAAGTGTTTCAGGGTATATCGCAATTACGATGTGTCCCTGAATTCTCGAGCGGTATTAAAACTGTTACATGGACATTGAGAAGGTAGCAAATGCTGTGGGAGCTTACTACAAGAATCAGAGAGCTTTTATCCAATGTTTTACTGCTGCTCGACACCCCGTTGCAGAAATATTTATTTAAACTTTTAAATAATTTATTTTGAATAAATAAATTAATGGTGCACTCAATGCGAATGAAGTAGCAAAGAGAGTAGAATACAAGTTCTCACACTGTCACTTTTTATCCTACTTTTATCCTACTGCAACTACTACCACACCACCACTACATAACGTAGCTGATCGGTGCGAGAAGGGATGAGGCCACTCCACTCTATTGCACTTCACTCGACGCCACATCCCCCGTTCCCTTCTTAGCACCTGTCGCAGTAGCACAGAAACTTATGAGCTGGGTCCCTAAATTCACAAAAAGCTACTAGATCACCGGTAGCCTCATATGAGTGTTGTTGGGCAACTGCTGAAACGTGGAAGAGAGATAGTAATCTGTCACTTAAACGTTAAGATAACCATATCTAAACTTAACATCAAAATTGCACTGGGACATAATAATTTCTTTAAAATGTGAGTAGTCATTAGCTATTACCGTGAACTGCAGGTTATAATTCTCATTACTGTCCTCGCAGTTAACGTGAGGTACGTTTCTATTCCTTCTTAGTCTTGCTACGATAGCGCTCAATTCTTCTAAACCAACATTTGCATAAACAATACCACAACATTTTAACCCGAAATTATTCTTCTTAGCGTTATCTCTATACATACGGGACCACTACTAAATCATACATTTGATAAAATAAACCTATGGAACAAAAATTTTTCTCTGCGAAAATGCAGTCTATGTAACAAGTCAACATGTCACGGCTTATTTAACTCAACGTTTAGTGTTATCTCATGATCAAAGTGATGCGAAATACGAAATGCAAGCACTTTTTGAGTTTGTTTGTTACGTGAGAGAGGACAGAATGGAACCGCGAGGGTCAATGGCTTTCTGACTACATGTGTCGTCCATGCTTTTTTCTAGAATTTACAACGTGCCCATTGTGCTGCAGTGAAGAACTAAACAAATGTATAACAACTTCTCACATCGAGGCACTGTACGTCGGTTATGTATTGCTAGTGACACCGTGAAAGCGTAACAGAAGTCGATCTAAAGAGGTAATGTCATTCATGCGTACCACAGAAGCGGCACAAGGTAGTATCTACTACGTGCGAGTAGCGCAGAGCGTGCAGCACTCCCTTCGTCAATGAAATTATAAAATTTTATATTCTTGGCGAGAAATATAAACTTACGTGGAGATTGACTCTGAACTCGTCATATCGTTATCAGTATTTGGATTGTCCGATAAATTAGCTAGGCTCTACCTTATTTTACTGAAATATGGTCCAAAAACTCTTATGGAACTCATCAAGTTAATGGATTCCTATCGACAAGATGTTCAACGAAATCTCGAGCAGCTTTCAGATAATGGACTTATTGAGATCTCTCTAGCTAAACCGACTGCTTATACTGCGGTTCCCATTAAAGCCGCTCTTAATGCTGTTATTCTGAAACATCAGGCTGATAACCGAGCCATGGAAGAGCTCATGCCTAAAGTTATCGATCGTGTTCATACTTTCACTTCTAAAGGGCAACCTGTTTCTGACGATGTTCCCCGATTCAAGGTGTTAAAGAGCAGGAGAGAAATATACAGCCTGATGAGAGAGCTTATTCAATCTGCTCAGCAGGAAGTTATTTTTGTCTACACTGCGAACGGATTCTACCGCTTTTCACGATTTGAAATAATCGATGATGCGATCGCGGCGGCGCAAAAGGGGGTTGAGGTACGAGGAATAATCACCACAGAAACCTCACATATCGATGAGTTCCGACGAGCTGAAGCTAACGGTTTACAGATTCGCCAGCACGTCGAGTACGTCGGTGTGAGATTCCTAGTAGTTGACGGAAGACAAACGGTTACTCCTATCTCCACTCACGATGGGACTTTCTCTTTGGATGTTGATGACTCGGCGTTCTGGAACAATGAACGAGAGTATGCAGAGCAACTACTGGCGACGTTTAAGGGGCTTTGGCAAGGCGCAAGCAAAATATCTGCATCATCTGTCGAAGTTTTATCGGAGGAGGAGTTCTTATCGGTAAGAGATAGCGTAGAAGGAGGACGAGACTAAAAACGTTGAAACAAGTAACGACGTTCCTAGAGGTTAGTTAGAGGGCGTAAGTCACATACTTATACAGTCACAACATGTGTGCGTTATTAAAAAATAGCCGACTTGATTTGGCACGTACTGAACTTTGCGTAACGACGGCAACAATACCGCAATGATACGTTGTTTATCTAGAGGGGCTTTTCCCGTAGACATTCTATCGTGCCGCGCTGTTAGGAATCAACGGGCATTTGAATATAAGCTCGTTTAGTGCACGTCCCGTCTGATATTTTTAATTCATCAACAGAAACTGAATGGGTCGTCGAACTCTGAAGCAGTCTCTGGTAGATGATTTCCTGTGCCATTTTGCTTGTTGGTCCCGCACAACACGTTAGGCTGTGGTGGGTAGCGCTACTGCCCCGACTATCTTGTGCCAGGGAGCGTCTAACTCTAGTCATTCATGTATTTCCGATCCGACTCAGTATGTCTCATCATCATTTTTTAATGCTATTCTTGCGGGGGCACATATTCGGTTATACGGCCACTGGCGTCAAATTTTCGCACGAGCTCCCGCCCCTGCCTGTCGAGGTAGACTTTGCCAGAGTTGCGCAGGAGATCGAACAGCTCCTGGCGCTGTCGGGGCTCGGTCACGCAGACCAGGCTGCAAAGGCCGCACTGAGGGCGTATTTTGTCCAATGGCAGCAGGCCAAAGTTCGCGATCTCTCCGACTAGCCTGAATCCGTCTCAAATATTTTTATTAAACCGTCGTTGGACTGCAGGTTCCAGCGGCGAGAAAAACTTTGGTAGCATGATGCGGTATTTGGCGTAGCGACCGGTCATCCTCCTTTCTGGCAGGCGGGACAGGCATGCATGCCCTGGAGTCCAGGTGCTCCGCCGGCCGTCGCGGGAAAGGCCGGTAAAGCCAGCGCATCCTATGGCACAGCCCAGCTGGGCATTTCGCCTGGAGTAGACCTGGGGGCCGCGCCGATAATGACGGGCGGCTCGCTCTCACTCCGCGAAAAGAACCCCGTTGTGCAGACCTGCGTACAGAGCTTGCACTTGTTACAGTGGTTCACGGAGGCCATGGGATCGGGCTCAAAGGGAGCGGTCGTCAGGACGCCCCCGAGAAAAAGGGAGCCTCCGTATTTCTCCGTCACGATGTTGCCGGACTATCCCATGTGCCCGAGGCCCGCGGCCACCGCCCCGTAGCGCAACGAGAAGGGCGGGACCGTCCTCTCCGTATCCAGCACATGGTTGATGCTGACGTTTTTGCCTCCGGCGCCCCGGTACACCCCGTTCGGAGCGACCGGCAACGCATTGAACGCAGAGTTATCCTCGATGTAACGTGCGATTCGTTCCGCCGACGCCCAAGCCGTTGTGTAAGCGTAATAGCTGAACTTCTTCATGCTCATGCGCTCGACCTTACTGAAATAGTTCTTTAGCACTTCGAAGGGGACAACGTAAGCCCAGATGATGCAGCTCTGCGCACCCTTCAGGCAATAGTCCATGTCCGCCGACGGCGGCGCCATCGCCAGCCGGTCACGGCTGCCAACGCCGGCCAGGACGGCCCCGGAATCGACGCCATCTTCTTCACATCACTTTTCATCTTTGATAGATCCATGCTTTCACGTCCTTGACTCAAGTTTCCTGTTGGCGGTAAAACAAGTTGGTAAAAGAAAGGGATAAAGATTACACGATTTTTTCGCCTGCGTGGGGGCCGGGAGCATACTGGTAAACTCCGCTGATCTTCATGATTAGGAGGCGCTTGGCCTGCGCGTGGCATTTTAGACTTAACCATCTCGTTCAACACCCAGTATGGTTTCACTGGGGATTATAGGCTTATGCCCGTCTAAATAACTTATTCCATTCATGGTCTCAACGCGGCACGTGTATCATTTGGGTGCTCTCATGGACAGGATTCATAGGTTTACGTTTGATATTTACGGGCCTAACATACTACTGTATGCAGAAAAGGGTTAACGGAAATATAAATAAGCAGAAGGACCGAGGGACAACCTTTTAAGATCTTGCCTCACGTATGCAATAAGAAGATGATATGCGAGATTGACGAGCTGAAAATCTATTATGAAATTTACGGCGATGGAGCGCCTGTACTTATGATCCACGGTAGAGGCGTTGATCATAACATTATGACTGGCTGCATGGAGCCGATCTTTAAAGAACGTCCGGGCTGGAAACGTATTTACCTCGATCTGCCTGGCATGGGCCGTACACGGGCTAGTGACCGGTTAAAAAATTCAGATGACATGCTTCGGACGGTAATCCAATTCTGCGAAGAGGTTATACCAAATCACAATTTTTCGGTGGTAGGTGAATCCTACGGTGGATACCTTGCCCGAGGTCTTGTCCACGAAATATCTGAACACCTGGATGGAGTTCTTCTCATCTGCCCTGCTATCATCGCCGACCGGGAGAAGCGTGATTTGCCGCATCGTCGAGTGTTCGTTAGAGACACTCAACTTTTGGCCGACATAGAACCGATGGAAAGAGAAATATTTGAAAACTTATTCGTAGTGCAAGATAAAAGACGATGGCAGAGGTTCCGGCTCGATATACTTCCAGGGATTAAAATGAACGATTTCGACTTCATTGAGCGGCTTAAAAAAGAGGGATACAGCTTTTCTTTTAACGTAGACAAACTTGAACGTCCGTTCGACAAGCCATCATTAATGCTCGCGGGTCGCCAAGATACTTCTGTCGGGTATGCTGATCTGTTACAAATCGTTAAGAATTACTCCCGCGGAACGTTCGCAATCCTAGATAGGGCAGGGCATAGCCTCCAAATCGAACAGGAAGTAGTGTTCAATTGTATGGTCAATGAATGGCTTGACCGGGTAGTGGAATATTAAAAAGGGAAATCATCTCGTAAATCCAAGTAAATTGCAATTTGTAATGTCAGTCTGCACTAAGCAACAGTTTTTACAGGCCAACTGTGAGAAGAGTTTTTTATTCGTTGTTAAACAAAGATAGGTCATTAACTGGGAAAAATTAACACAACGATCATATCGAAAATCCCAATCTGAAAAAAAGTGAAAAAGTTTGCATTATCGACGTTTTTTACAAAAGCCGCCTTTGTGATACCCTTATCGTTCCCTGTTACATGGACAATACAATATCACACAAATGAATATAACATTCAAATTTGCAGGCATAAGGAGGTAGCAGCTTTTTTTTCACCTGACCCCTGAAAAACAGTGTTAGCGCTTGACAACGTACGATTCAACTATGTAAAATAAGCATTGTAAGTAACAAATAACAACGGTTATATAGTTAAATTATACTAAATTCACAAAAATAAATCACCCTGATTAAGAATTATATTCTTCTAAATATAATATAGAGAAAAACATTTTAAACTACTTGAAAAACTAGGAGAAAGAAGTGATAGTGACGTTCCACTGGATATGCTTCCCTCTACCATTTCCAATTCTGCTCTAGATCGCCTTGTGTCAATCGGTGGTTCAACTCATGATGAAAACAGCAAAGGAAATTGACGATGTTGTAACTTTCATTCTGATGAATTAAACATAAAATAATTCAATTAAAAACACGGTCTCAACATCACAAATATCCATGATTGAACAATACAAGGGTCACATTTATATCGTATTGAGGGCGCAACAAAAGCCCATCTTAAAAAGGAGGTGAAAAACGATGTTGGCATTAGTACCAGGCATAGGACCGATCGCTGCAGCTATAGTAGTCTTTCTTGCTGCTCCCCCATTCTCAGGACCTATAATAACCGGGCATCCCTTGCTGGCAACCATAGCATTTGCTACACTCTTTTAACCGAGGGTTCACACGAAAAACACAAAGATACGAATATCAGCAGAATCATAGCCCTGCAAACACAGCAATGACAAGAAGCAGCTGAGGCAAATCGGTTATGGCATATTGATAGTTATAACATAGATGGTAAACGATGCTATACGCTGAGACGACATAAAACTTCGAATTTCTGACGAATTTGGAACTAATGAACGGGGTGACAGCTTTTTTCTATTGTTTTCAGTCCTCTTTTTGTCCTTTTTCTATCACAAAAAGGTTTTTTTCTATAAGTTTGTTCGCAATGCTATCCTGATAAGGCCTTATATCGACTGTTTAAAACTGAATGCAACTACTCAAAAACTATAAATCGCGCTCACTTGGGCAGTAAGACGGAGTCGATGATATGAAGTACTCCATTAGCGCACTCGAGGTTGGCCTCTTTTATCGCCGCATCGTTCACTTTTATCCCGTGTTGCAACCAATGTTGCTCATGAATCTGGAGAATCCCACCTTGGACAGTTTTCACCTTCTTAGTCGCCCTTAAATCAGCTGTCAGATACTTACCGTTAATCACATGGTACGTAAAAACTTCAGTTAACTTCTCCTTGTCTTTGAATAGGGTGTCTGCTGTGCCAGTCGGGAGTTTATTAAATGCATCGTTATCTGGTGCAAAGACCGTAAGCGGGCTTTGTCCTTTCAACGTTTTAGCAAGGTGAGATCCTTCTATCGCTGTAACAAGCATGCTCAGCTCGTCAATTTGTGCGACTAATGTCGCAATATCTATATTAAACTTCACTTTAACCACCTAAATATTGAAAGTAAGGGTAAATCGGCATAACTGTTGTAATTACTAATAGTTTAAGTTATCTCCCCAAAAAATTTGTTTTTTTCGTTTATTGCCACGCTTTCTCCCATCGCGAGCTAAATTGCAATTTTCCGATTAAAAAGCTAAAATATGCTCTTTGAAGAGGTAATAATTTAGGATGACAACATTGAATTGCATAAACATAGGTTACCCAGCTCGGTCTGTTGGATTATGGCACAAGCTGTCGTTGAACACATGTTGAAACAAAAGAGCCCCACACAATACAAAAGTAAACGCAATCTATTCAAGTTTAGCTGCGCTTGCTCGTGAGAAATACCCATATAAAAAGCAGAGCAATCAATGCATCGAGTTTCAGCAGTACGGCCGCATACCATATGTAGAATAATTTAGTGAGAAGCCACGGATTTCGTGGGTCATAAAATCGGATCCCAAGATCGTAGGCGATTATAAGAGTTGCTGAAAATATGACGAGTAGTACAAGCAAAACGGATATGAAATCCGATGGCCAGCCGTGAAAAAGTGAGTAGATGCTAAACAAAAAGAGAGCGGAACCAAACAGAAAGGTTGCGTCTTTGACCACATATGCTCTTTTCAATCCAATCGTTACGGCGAGCGTCCGATTGTTCGATTCGAGGTCATTATAGTAATCTATTATAGTATGGTACGTTTCGCGTCCAATGTAGACGAAAAATGTGCCTAGCAAGAGCCCAACGATAACAGCATTAAAGATGTTGAACTCTATTGCGAGCACGAGAGGACCACCAACCCAGATGATGAAGGATGCCACGATTGGGCCGATTAATGACTCTTTAAATCTCAAAGAGAGTCCGCTGTACGCAAGTCCAAAGAAGTAGTATACGAAAAAGACGGCCCATGCAATCCGTGAAGTGTACTGCAGCAAAAACGACACAATTGAAGCCACAAAAAAGACGATGAATACAATTTGCGCCTGGCGCAACGTGATGTCTCCCGCCACTATGGGGTTCTTCGTCGATGGATCATTTAGGTCGATGAGGTCATTGTAGATGAAGCCAACAGCGTTTGTTAAAACAAACGGCGCCATGAGAAACAGGGCGAGCGGTGAGGTGATATAACCGAAGGCGATCAAGTACGCGTAGAAGGGAAAGAACACCACAAGAAGCTCGGTGTAAGGAAAGTGCCGCATAAGCTTAAGCACGCCCCTAATGAATGTCCGTGTGGAAGTTGACCTCTTTTCCGCAACATTTTCATCGGTCGGTAACATTATCGGCCCCCGTTTCGTATTTCAGCACAAAGTATGCAAGAAGACCTATAATCACGGATGGAACCATCCCCGCGACCCCTATCAGTACCAAATCGGCATGATTATACACAAGCGCAAGCGCTCCATACCGAATAAGCGCCCAAACTAAAAACACGAATAACGGCATGATATCCAACGCACTTACTGTCCGTCCCCTCAATAGTTGTGACGTCACAGAAGGGTCAAATTTTCTACGTTTTATTCCCCTGAGTTCGTAAGAGCGGAAAAGAAGCATAATCAAAAAAATCGTCGAGAACCAGCTAACGGACGTGAAAGCAGGAATGCCAAAATATTTGCCCACGACGCCACCGATATAATAAAACGCCCTTTGTTGGATGGCAATAGGATCTGTCAACATGTTTATATTCATCACTATGATGCTATCTATCACTGCGAGAAAGGGTATCAGGCGGTATGTTAATGTGCGACTGACGTCGGTTTTGTACCCTCGAAAGATTAAGTTGGTTATACAGTAGGCTAAATATATGGAGATCGCCCAAGAGAAGAGTCCTTCGAGCGGGACGCCCAGTATTTTGTAAGAAGGGAGACCAAGTACCTTGTAGGGGACGTCAGCAAAAACGTAGTGGCCATAAAACCATCCGTGTGAAGTAGCACCATACTCCCCGATCAACGCAGCTATCACGCACAATCCAATAAAGAAAAGTCCATTTTTAACTCCAATTGTCTTAATCGAGTGAAATAAAACAAAACCAAATACAAGGTACTTAAAGAGGTAGCCAAACTCTTTTTGATACGGTACTATTACACTAAGAATCACCGCCGCTTGGCTTAGTAAAAGAAGGATAAACAATATGACAATAAGAACTGTTAGATAGTCAATGTTTTTATTTTTAAGGGCTTTAACTATCTCAGCCTCTTTAAAGTCTGTAACGTTACCTATTCTCATCTAGTACCCTCTGTTTGTATATGGTTGATATCCTTTGTGATATCAAGACTGATGGGGGTAGACGCTGGTGTAGACCTCTTTAATTGGTAAGAAAGCGTAGCGATAGCGATAAAAGGAAACATAGCAGCAATCCCGATTACCGCGTATTCGGTGTGTCCCATTACATAGGATAAAATTCCATATTTGATGATTCCAAATATTGCGTACGCTATTACTGGCGTGTAGAAGATAAAGTTAATTTTTTGGGTGGTATCAAACGGTTTACGCAGAGAGTAATATCTAAAGATAAGCGTTGCAGCAAATGTCACAAAAAACCAACCGATAAAATTGGATATTGGCACCCCAAAATATGCACCACCATCTTGCCAAACCCACCCACCGGATCTCACGTAGACTGGATCGAGTATCATATCTAAGTTCATAGCCAAAAAACCGTCAAGCGTAGACAGAAGAAGCACGTATACAATTGAGCCGACATGCTTTACTTTTTTTAATGCTAAAAGGTTTTTTGCTGGATCTATTATGTTTGTAATGCTGTAAGCAAGATAAATGACTGCAATCCACGTTATTAAGACGCTAAACGGAACCAGTCCAAACACTTTGTC
>Ga0187781_10000149_pt1 | contig 47746 bp, 48 predicted proteins | sample 0715_SJ02_MP02_2_FD_132447 | JGI IMG/M metagenome (GOLD analysis project Ga0187781, IMG submission 132447) | Tropical peat soil microbial communities from peatlands in Department of Meta, Colombia - 0715_SJ02_MP02_20_MG | ecosystem: Environmental > Terrestrial > Soil > Wetlands > Peat | place... | reverse complement strand
CGCCAACAGCCGGTCCGGAATTCACAAATGTTTTCCATCCCGCCGAACCGATCGAGGTGCGATTCTCGTTGGTTAGAACCTTCGGCTTTCATTAGCGTCGGGGGCGATGGGGGCTCCTTCCATGTGCTCGGAGGCAATCACAGATTGAACCCCGTCATCCGAAGTGATAGGCCAGGTTGCGGCCGGCGTGGGGCGGGATGCGGACGCCGACGACCTCCAGTTATATCGTCTCTGTCCCTGTTCAGGAATCCTCGTCGTGTTTACTCCATTGCCGGATTCCGCAATGGTTCGATTTTTCCTTCCGTTGAATGATTCAATATTTCAATGTGCTTTCTGATCGGTGTTTGAATGAGCTGGTCGTTTGGCGCATACTTCAGCGCTTGGGCATAAGCCTGCAGAGCTTGGCCGCGAGCATCGCGCCTGAGTAAGAGATTCCCGATGTCGATATAAACAAAATACGCCCGCGGGTCCAACTCCGCGGATTTGCGAAACAGCTCCTCCGCTGCCGTATAGTCCGGTTTCTCCGCATACAATTTCTTGGTTGCCTCCCAGTAGACGGCGCTGGCGGCCAACCCCGGCACGTGAAACCTGCCATTAAGCACAAACAAATTTCCGAACCGCGCTATCGGCGTGGCTTCCCGCAGGGTCTGACAATCCCACCAAGGCGAGGGAGCAATCAAGGTCGGACCAACGAAGATCGTGCCCGACCTTTCCGGCTCGCTCATTCGCTTGATGTCCCGTTTCATGTCCCGGCCCAGGTACTCGACATCTCTTCCTTTCAGCTCTTCGTCGGAAGTAAAGTAAATGGCATCCGCCATCTGCCCCGCCGGTTTTAGATATCGGCGGTAATACTCGACCATTTCCCTGCTTCGCTGCCCGAGGTCCACTCCTTCATCGCTGAAATACTTGTACGCATTCTTCGATCCGCCGATAAACTCGTTGAAGTATTCCCAAGGCCGCAGAACTGGTATCGCCGAAGCACATGCCAGCGCATAGGCAAGCACGGCCACAACCTTCCAGATTCTCGCCCGCGATGTCTGCGCCCTTTCCGCGAACAGACCTGCGAAAATCGATAGCAGCACCACAACAGGCAGCGCATGACGGATGCCGGCATAGGTGGAACCCGCAGCAAGAACCAGCAGAAACAAGCAGGCCGCGGCCAATATCACGCCCGCCGGAAAATTCCACTCCGGCGGCAATCCCCGCGCCAGGAAAAAAATCAGCCCCAACATCCACAACACGCCCAACCCGATCGGCAGTTTCAACAGAATCATCGCGGGAAAGAAATAACTGGGCCCCTTCCTCAGATAGACTCGGCCAAAAACCAGTTGCGGAAACGGTCGGCCCTCCATTCCCGCATGCACGGTGTCCGCAAATCCCCAGAGATACGCCCGCGGCACGATGCGCGTTTTGTCCATGCCCACAAGTATGACGTGGTAATACGGCGTTCCAACATCTCTGATCTTGTCCGCCAGCGCGCGGTTGAACGATTCTTCTCCCGTCCGCGTCTCCCGATAACGGAAAAGGTAAAATGCCCACAAAATCATCAGCGCGCCGGCCAGAACGCTTGCAATCTTTAGCAATCTTCCGGCTCGGGAATCGCTGTTCGCCTGCAGTGGACGCCGGAACGCCAGCCACACTCCAATCACAGTCACGATTAGCAGCACCGCGGGTGCCGAGTGTTTCGCCGCCAGGTCCAATCCCAAAAAGAGAGAGCAGGCTGTCAAATCCGTCCAGATCCAGTCGCGAAATGCCCGCGTCGCCAAAACGATCGATATCGCTGATAACAGCGCCACCGGCAGGTCCGTCATTACTACCGGCCAATGTGCTGCCACCGTTGGATCAATCACCAGAAACAGCAGCGTCCCCAGCGCTACCCACGCGTTGAACGTGCGCTCCAGAGCAAACGCCAACGCTGTCAGGAGCAATCCGTTCAATGCAAACATCGCTACCCGCGCCCGCCTCTGCACCGAATCCGGATCATTTCTCTCGAACACCTGCGCCTGAGTGAACTGCCGTTCATCCGGCTTGTCGCTGAATTTCCGCAGCAATTCGGACTGGAATCCAGTTGCCGCGATCACGCTTCCCACCCACAGCTTCACTAGCGGAGGATGCTCGGGATTCAATCGAAAATCCCGGTACCGCACATAGGAAACTCCGGACGCAATGTGATAAGCCTCATCGAGCGTGAAACTGTCCAACCGTGTGGCAAGCGCTGAACGCAGAATCCCTAACCCCGCCAGCAGCAACACCAGCCAAACGAACACACGGAACCCCATTCGCGATCGATTTGCAGTTTGTTCTGTTGCGAGAGGGGTGCGAAAGTTCACTTGGCCCTCCGTCGGCCGCACCTTCTTCCGTTATCCGATCAACATTTGTGCCGCGGAGTCTAACCTACTTCCCCTCGTTCAACAATTGCGTCCGTGCCTTGTTCTGTCCCCGCCGTCTTTCTTGACCCGCCATTAGTTCCGCAGAGGCAGAAGTCAGGAGAAAAAGCGGAACCGCGGTCAAATGGCGACCATAGTTCTATCCGAGACTTTTCGCCCGCAGCTTTTTCCTAGAGAGGCTGCAATTCGCCGAGCATGGTGGGAATCAATTCAGACACCGTCGGATGAATGTGCATGGCCCTCTGCATCACTGGGTACGGAGCGCGCGCATACATCATGTCCAGGACACAGTGGATCGCCTCGTCGCCGCCGGTACCGAGAATGGTTGCTCCCAAAATCTCTTTTGAGTCCGCATCCACCAGCACTTTCATGAATCCCTGGCTTTCGCCTTTTTCCACCGCTCGGCCGACACGCGTCATAGGCCGTTCCCCCTTCAACACACGCCGGCCGGATGCGCGCGCGTCACGCTCGGTCATGCCTGCACGCCCCAGTGGCGGATCGGTGTAGAGGTTGTACGCAGTGATGCGGTCGGCGACGCTCCGCCGCTCGTGGTCCAGCAGGTTGGCTGCAACGATCTCGAAATCATTGTAAGAAGTGTGTGTAAATCCTCCGCGTCCATTGCAGTCGCCGAGTGCCCAGATGCCCGGAACGTTGGTACGCAGTTGATTGTCGACAAGAATGTATCCACGGTCATCACGCGCCACGCCGGACTTTTCCAGGCCGAGGTCATCGGTATTGGGTGTCCGGCCCATCGCCAGCAACAAGTGGGAACCGCGCACATCCGGCGCGTCTCGAGCGCAATCAAGGCGCACGCCGACTTCCCCGTCCCCGTGCCCCGTTAACTCGATGCACGTTGCGTTGAGCCGCACCTTGACGCCCTCGCGCTCGAGGATCGCCTGTACTTCCGCGGATACCTCCTCATCTTCGTGGGCAATCAGGCGCGCTGCCCTTTCTACAATGGTCACATCGCTGCCAAAGCGCCGGAAAATCTGACCGAATTCCAGACCTACATAGCCACCGCCGACAACAATGAGATGTCGCGGCAGGACTTCGAGGTCCAACAAGGTGGAATTGGTTAGATACGGCGTGTTCGCCACCCCGGGCATGGGTGGAATGGTTGCCCGCCCTCCAACATTAATGAAAATCTGTGGTGCCGTAAGTAACTCCTCACCGACTATGACTTCCTTCGGCGATTCAAATCGGGCGTGCCCGTAATAGACGGTGCAGTTCGGCGTGTTCTTGAGCCACGACTCCAGGCCGCTTCGGGATTTCCCGGTGATTTCATCCTTGCGTGCCTTGACTCGCTTCATGTCAACGCGTGCCGTCCCGTCCACCAGGACTCCAAAGTCCGCCGCACGGCGTACCATATGCGCGTTGTAAGCGGAGGCGACCAGCGTTTTTGTTGGGATGCAACCTGTATTCACGCACGTTCCGCCGAAGAGGTGCCGTTCGATGATGGCCACCCGTTGTCCGGCAGCAGCCATCCGGACAGCCAGGAATGGTCCTGACTGCCCACTTCCAATGACGATCGCATCAAAGTTTTGTCTCATGATCGGCTGACCCATCCTTGCTGTGAATCCGGACGCTGTAGCTTCACAAATCGATGACCACATCGCTAGTCGGCTGTGAGCAGCAGACGAGAAGATTCCCATCTGCCGGCTTGTCGAGTGGCTCCGGTCCGTAGATGACCGCCCCTGAGACCAACCCACTCTCACAGTTGTGACAAACACCGGTTCGACACGCCCAACGGACCGGGACATCACACGCCTCGGCCATCTCGAGGATGCTCGCGTACCGCGACGCGTCCCAGTGTGTGGAAATGCCACTCCGGGCGAACGATACCAACGGGCCCGTGTTTGCCTCGTCGCCCGGCAGATGCGGAGCACGCGTCACTGCGGCGACCACACCGGGGGTCAGGGACTCGCCGCCGTTGAAGATTTCGACGTGAACTCGATCTGGCACCACACCTAAGGCCGCCAGCGCCTCCTTCATGTCGGCCATGAATCGCCTTGGTCCACAAAGGTAGACATCCGCGTCTCGTGGCAGTCCGAGCTGATCGAAAACCGATCGCGAGAAGCGGCCGGTCGCGTTGAATTCCTCACCCGTTTTGTCGGCTGAGTCCGGTCTGGTGTAACAGACGTAGCTGCGGCCGCTCGTTAGCGCGCGCATGAGGCGGCGCACTTCGCCGGCAAACGGATGATGCTGCCCATCACGCGCTGTGTGCAACCACATGACCTGGCGTGTAGACCGTGCCGACGCGAGTGCGTGCAGCATCGCGAGAACGGGTGTCGCGCCGATCCCGGCACTGAGCAGTACGATCGGTCCCTCTCCCGGCTGCAGAACAAAGTTTCCGCGCGGCCAGCTGACCTCGAGACGGTCGCCCATGCGGAGACGTTCGTGCAGATAGTTTCCAACCGCTCCATTCGGCTCGATCTTCACGCTAATCCGATAGCGCTCCGTTGAGAGTGCGCCCGAGAGCGAGTAGCTACGAAAGAACGTCGAGCCGCCAGCGCTGGGCTTGAGTCGCACAACGACGTACTGACCTGGCAGAGCCATAGGAAGCTCGTGACCGTCAGCGCTCTGCATGGTAAATGAGAGAACGTCCGCGGACTCGCGATCAATTGAGGTCACGACGAGCGACTGAAATCCTGGCGAGGCCGGATGGGCTGCCGCAGCAGGCGCCAGCCCCGCGTTTCCGGTTTGCGCTCCGATTTGCTGACTCTGGAGCAGCGCTTCAAACGAACCACGCCATCCGGGCGAAAGCACTTCGATCCGCAACGCGCGCTCGAGACGATCGCGTGCGTGATCAGGCAAATAGAGGAGCGCGTTGATCTCAGCGACGCTCATGCGCTCTCCCGCCTCTCCCACCTTCACGATTTCGTCGCCGGCTGCCACCTCACCCTCACGGAGAACGCGGAAATAGAAGCCCGGCCGACCGCTAGATGTCAGCAAGGACGCCATCCGCGGTTCGTTCATCCGGATACCGACGCGAAAGCATGTCACGCGAGGTTGCGTAACCTCGAAAAGTGCGGTGCCGATCTCGAATCGATCGCCGACGCAGACGACTTCATCAGGCAGCCCTTCTATCGTGAAGTTCTCACCAAACTGTCCATAGACGAAATCGCTCCTCTTCAGTTGCTCCTGCCAATACCGATACGATTCAATCTGATATACGAAGACGGCTCGGTGTTCCCCTCCGTGTGCGGCCGGGTCGCCTTGGGCGTCTCCCTCGAGATTCAGCCGCCCGACACGACAGCGACCCCGCACCGGACTCTTCCACACCCCTGTGCATACGGTACGGCCCTTCCACTCGATGTCGCGTGGAAGCCCGACGTTCACCGATAGAAGCCGAGCCATCTCGAGGAATTCCTCCCGTACCGTTTGGTCGGTTGAAATTGACAGTCACTTAGCCGCGGCGCCTGCCTGCGAGCGTCTGCGGAATCGGATGCGGCGAATGGGAATCACAACAGAGGGGTCGAAACAGAACAATCAGACGATGGTATTGGCCATACTTTGGTATGATTCGCTTTGCAGATGCAAGCCATGGCCCGTCATGCCTTTCGGGACTCCGCCACGGATTCACCTCTCTCAAACCTGCGTTCTAGGCTCTTTCGGAGAACTCTTCGCGCGTGAAATGCGCGCGCTTTGACGACGTTGACGCTGAGACCCAGAAATTCAGCGGTTTCCGCGCTGGTCAGACCCTTCAGATCGCGGTGCAAAACGACGACCCTTAAGTTCTCTCGCAGTCGCCCAATTGCCTGAAGCAATGCCGTGCGGCGTTCGCTTTCGCATACGAGTTCTTCAGGGGTCGGACCGTTGTTGGCGATGGCCACTCCGCCACCTTTTCGTTCTTCGTCCGAGTTTCCGCTCAATGGCACGCCCGGGCGGCGCTGGCGCAACAACATTAAGGCTTCGTTGATCGCTATACGAGTTAGCCAGGTCGAGAACGTGGAATCCTCACGGAACCGTTCCAAGTTCACAAGTGCGCGCTGAAATGCCCTCTGCACCGCGTCTTCGGCATCCTGTTGATTGCGAAGTATGCGGAAGGCCGCGCGATACGTCCTGAGCCGATGACGCTTGTACAGTTCTCCGAAGGCGTCGTGGTGTCCTGACTTGGCCTTCACGACGAGCGAATGTTCGTCGCATATGCCCTGATTTCCTGCGACCAGGGGCAGCTCACTGACTGCGTTGACCTTTGGCGCTGAGTGCAGTGATTCGGTGGCGCGTAGCGACGTTGCTACGACGCAATAGCCGCTCGTCAGAAAACCGTCAACGAGCCCAGCTTCAATTCCTTGCCGTGCTCCTGTGACGACTGCTGTTTTGTTCCTTCCCATATGGCCTTCCTTCGAGCCGCGCGTTGAATACGCGCGATTAAGCCAGCCGGGCGGAAAGGAAACAATTGAACGAAGGTATCGCCAATACCTTTGTAGGGGGGCCGCAAATGCGAGCACCAAAAAAACGCATCCTGAATTCGGTTTATCCAATGGCAAGCTGTGGCTCTTCGAACCGTGGCGTTCGACACCCCGGGAATTTCCAATACCAAGGCCGATTGCTTCTCTTCTGTGCCTCTGCTCTCATCGCCTGGTCGTTTGAAAGGGAAACAATATAAGGAAGGGGAACAAAAACGCGAGCCGCCTCCTCGAAAGGCGTCGTCAGTCTGCCTCTCGGCACTCCTGTGGCGCTCGAACGGATCTTCGAAGTGGCTTAATCGAGCCGTATGGTAGCCGCAGTAGAAAGTGGATCTAAGATCGTGAAAACCCGGTCAGGCTCTTGGCAACGCTAGACCGAGCTTACCTGCCATTTTCACTAAATCGGGGAGAGAATCGGCCTTCATCTTTTGCATGACCTTCCCCCGATGGGCTTTAACCGTGATCTCGCTGATGCCGAGTTCGCCCCCAACCTGTTTGTTCAATAGGCCGGAGACGACCAAGCCCATTACCTCTCGTTCGCGAGAGGAAAGCGACGAATAGCGGTCCTGGAGTTCCTTGATTTCCGCCTGCTGGCCAAGGGTAACACGGCTGCGTTCGAGGGCCTGCCCAATGGCGCCGAGCAGAACGTCATCCCTAAAAGGCTTGGTGAGAAATTCGACAGCCCCTGCTTTCATGGCCTGCACTGTCTTTGGCACATCGCCGTACCCCGTAATGAAGATAATGGGCACGTCAGGGTGTTCAACCGCAACACGCTTCTGCAGTTCAAGGCCATTCAGGCCAGGCATGGAAATGTCGAGTACCAGGCAGCTTGGAACAGATGTCCTCGGATGGGTGAGAAAGTGCTCCGCCGAAGAGAACGTCTCCGGCCGCCAACCCTCGGATCGGATCAGCAACTCCAAGGACTCACGCACCGAGATATCGTCGTCTACGACAAACACAATCGACGTGGCGTGGGACATGGACAGTGCCTCCGATTCATGACCTGGTGCCTCCGTCAGACTTCGCGTCAACCCAAGCCGAGCGCCGTATTAAGCGCTTTCAGAAGGGCCGTATCGCTGAACGGTTTGAGCAGGACTCCCACGGCTCCTCCCTCTAGCGCTCGCTTCCGAACCGTCTCGTCTTTCTGGGCGGTGATGAAGACGATCGGGATCGTGTGCCCGCGAACCTTCAGTTCCTGTTGCAGATCGAGCCCAGTCATACCCCGCATCGCGATGTCCAGCACCAGACACTTGGTCCGACCAACGCTGTTGGATGCGAGGAACTCCTCGGCGGATGCGAACACGCCAGCCCCGAAGCCAAACTCGCCCAGCAAGTCCGGCAGCGACTCGCGGACAGACTCATCATCGTCGACAACTGCCACCAATGGACGTTGTATAGCGCCCCCCTCGTCTAGGGACTTCATGAAACAAGAATGCGGCTGCCGAGGTACCGCGTCTATTGGACCTAGGTATTGGTATCGCATGGAATAGAGAGCCAAAACGTCGCCCCTGGGCCTTCATTGCGGATTGCCCAAAGCCGTCCTCGATGACTCTCCATAATCGATCGGCTGACGGAAAGTCCAATTCCCATGCCATCACCCTTCGTCGTATAGAAGGCTTCGAACAGTTTCTCCTCGGTTAGACGGTCAAATCCCACTCCTGTGTCCTTGACGCTGAGGCGCACTGCACTGCCTTCGTCGCTTTCTGTCTTGATCAGCAGTTCCCTCGGGCGATCATCGACCGCACTCATGGCATCCGAGCCATTTCGTATCAGATTCAGAATGACTTGCTGTACCTGAATCCGATCGCCCAAGACTGCAGGCAGGTCCGCAGTAAGATCAGGCTTCAGGACAACTCTGTTCCTCTGCAACTCACCGAGCAGTAGCGCTATCACTTCCTCGACAGCCTCATTCAGGTCGAAGGGTTCGAATGCGACGTTTTTTCTGCTGAACAGACCGCGCAGCCGCGTGATCACTTCAGATGCACGATTGCCATCTCGAATCGTCCGTCGCGCAGTTTCGCGCGCCCCCTCGAGATTCGGCGGATTCGCATCCAGCATCCGAAGGCATGTACTGGCATTGGTGACGATACCGGATAGTGGCTGATTGACCTCGTGTGCAATCGAAGCCGTCAAGGTGCTCAATGTCGTAACCTGCGCCACCTGGGCGAGTTCAGCCCGCGCTTTGTTGAGGGCGTCCTCTGCGCGCTTGCGGTCGTCAATGTCGGTGCTCGTGCCGTACCATCGGATAAGGTTGCCCTCCTCGAGGAACGGCTCGGCTCGGATGAGAAACCAGCGAAAAACTCCGTCATGGCGCCGGATGCGCGCTTCGATTTCTCCAGGCTCTCTTGTCGTGAGCATCTCCCGCCACTTTGTCATCAACGGCGGCAGATCATCCGGATGAAACGCGGCCTGCCAGCCCCAACCATATGATTCTTCCGGGGAGAGACCGGTGTATTCGTGCCAACTCTTGTTCAGAAATTCGTTTGGTCCATCAGGTAAGTTGCACCACGCAATTGTCGGAATTGCATCGATCACCTGGCACAGCTTGGCTTCCGATCTCTTTATTTCATCGAATGCCTTCTCCAATGCCGCGCGGGCTTCATGTAGCTGTTCGTTCGCGGAGGTGAGCTCCACGGTCCGTTGTGCAACCCTCTGATCGAGCTCTCTCAAGACGTTCGCTTCATGCAGCCCGATCGCAGCTTGATTCGCCGCCACATTCAAAACAAGTCTCTCGGTTTGCTGGGGAAAGTCCGTTCTTCCGGAACCGGCGACAAGAAGTCCCATCTCGCCATGCAATCCCAGTTGCAGTGAGACTAGCGCGATGTCCCGCCCGCCGAAGAAATTGCTCACAACCGGAGAGATCTTCTGAGGGTCATCTGCCAACCAAGGTCGCAGTCTCTCGCTGATCTCCTGCGGCTGCGGTTTTGGCTCCAACGTCGGTCCAATCCGCATCATTTCTGTATGCTCTGAAGCACCCGAGTTGCCCAACCGTGCATAGATAAAGTCGAGGTTCAGCATGCTCACGAGGGCATCGAGCAAATTGCTGACAATGTGGGATGGGCCCCCACCTGTCCATATCGCGGGAAGCGCGAGGACACTCACCAAATCGTTGATGCAGCGCCGAAGACGCCTGATCTCCTCGGTGGAACTCTCGGGTTGGACTGCCATTTCAGCGTCCTGCCGAGGTTGATGTGCTCCGCCCGGTCCGTCGTTCACGCAGCTCTTGTAGAAATTCGCTTGGAGGCACAAAGAACGGATTTCGCTGAAGGATCCCGCCGATGATGATCATGGGGTGCGTGCGCATGATGTCGATCACCGTGTCACCGCCAAATTTTCCAAGATGGTAGGTGCAGATCACCGCGTCGTCGTGGTGTTCCCATATGTGATTGACGCGGGATTCAAACTCGATGAGATCGTCAATGCAGGATTGCCCTTCCGCCGCCGCCCAGTCCATTCGACAAACGATACGGCTAAGAGGAAACCCTCCGGAGGCATTGCCGCTGGCGATTTGTTCGAATGCAAGCAGCATCCGATCCTGATCGAATCGTCCATCGCTCAGGTAGGTTTCGGTCGCAGTCCTGAGCTCAAGTTGACCGGTTCTTTCGGCCGTGCCAGCGTCGATTCCCGCCGCAAACAGGCGACGTATATGCTCGCTGCGCTGATCCGGGTTCACGACATGCACGGATTTGTGGCCGCAAGCGAACCCGTCCCTAATAAAGGGGAGGAGTACGCGGTACTCTTCTTCCTCGCTGTTAAAAAATGCACAGACGTGGCGAGTCTCTGCGAGTTGGGAACCCGCAAATGAAATAGGGGTCGCAGTCCTCATGACTCCATCCTTCCATGGAGAGTCCAGCTAAAGGGCGGGTCTACACACTATCGCGGTCAGAGGAACTGTTCAACCGTTTTGAAATGGGCGATCTGGCATGCTTTTCTGCTGCAGTATTGTTAGTGGTTTATATTCTCCGCGCAAGGCGTTTTGCCAAACGTCTGGGTAAGCTGTGCGAATGTCTCCCTAACTGCCAGCACCATTGCCTACCTGCGACGAGCACTACCATAGGCACGCAAGCGTTACCGTGTACCAACTGCGACTGTCCTGCCAGGCCCGTCTGATCTCAAAGCCGGCGTCTGCGAGAAGCGTTCGAATGCCCTGGTCCGTAAACTTGTAGCTGTTCTCGGTGTGAATCGTTTCGTATCGCGCGAGGTGAATATCAAGCTCTGCGCGATGGATACTCACATCCTGCTCCTGCGTGCTTTCAAGGTGCATCTCGATCCGGGACTCGCTGGAATTCCAGAGCACGCGATGATGGAAGCGTGCCGTGTCAAAGTTCGCTCCGAGCTCCCGATTCATGCGATGAAGAACATTCAGGTTGAACGCTGCGGTGACGCCATCACTGTCGTCATACGCAGCCAGGAGAGCAGCTTCGCCTTTCACCATATCTGTACCGAGCAATAGTGCATCTCCGGTCTGCAGCTGGGAACCCAGATTTCGCAGGATCATTCGCGCTTCCTCAGGCGAAAAGTTGCCGATGTTTGTGCCGATATACAGCGCCAGGGTGGTGCCGTCGTACGATTCGAGCTGGAGCGGGTGAGTTATATAGTTCCGGACGACAGGTTGTATGCGCACCTCCGGCAGCGCGCATCCGATGTTCTGGCACGCCAACTCGAGAGCCTCGGAGGAGACATCAACTGGGATGTAAGAGACATCGTCAGAAATACGCAAAGCGGCTTCGAGCAAAATGGTGGTCTTTGCGGCTGTTCCAGCACCCAGCTCCACGAGGCGCAAGGGTGACGATCGGCCGCTATGAGCTGCAGCAACGATCCCATTGGCGTGTCTCGACAAGATGGCTCTCTCTGTACGGGTGGGGTAGTACTCGGGAAGAGTCGTGATCCGCTCGAAAAGACGTGACCCCTCTGCATCGTAGAACATCCAGGGTGAGAGCGAGCGTGGCCGCTGGCTCAGCCCGCGCAGAACCTCGTGAGTCAGCGCTTGGCGCGTGTCCGCCGTTGCCTGACGCTCGATATCCAATACGTGAGAGTAGGTTGCCATGTACGCGAGTCCTTTCAACTCGCCAAGCGAACTCCGGCGAAGCACCACCTCGTTGCTGGTGAAAAAAAATTCCGATATGTCGCGCGAATATGACTCGCAGGAGTTACGCACGCCCCACCACGCAGAACCATTTGGCCGGACATAAACTTGCCGTTGTATTCGCCGAGCGCACCCGGAAGCGGCTTGTACCCTGGATAACCGGTGTAGGCGCTGGCCGTCCACTCCCAGCAATCACCGAACAGTTGCTCAACGCCCGCACCTCGCGCTGCTGCGGGATGCAACCTCCCGGTTTCGAGAAGGTTGCCCCGCGATGGCGCTTGGCTCGCGACGCTTTCCCACTCCGCTTCAGTCGGAAGCCGGCAACCTCTCCAACGTGCAAACGCATCGGCCTCGAAAAAACTGATGTGGCACACGGGGGTATCAAGCAGCGTGGAAAGGGCGTGCCAGCCCCTCAGTGTGAATACCCGCCAACCGGTCTTGTCGCCGGCGTCACGCCTCCAATAGAGAGGTGCCTGCCAGCCCGCCCGCTTCACGTTATCCCAGCCTTCGGATAGCCAGAATTCGGGGCGTGTGTATCCGTCATCCGACATGAATTCCAGGTACTCTCGGCAGGTGACTTTGCGGCTTGCGATGTCAAAGGGTTCCAAATAGACCTTGTGGCACGGAGTCTCGTTATCAAAGCAAAAATCGAGGGGATCCGCGGCTTGAAGCGCATAGCCAGTCTCTATCAGTCCCCCGTCAACGCTGTGCCAGCTGAGCTTGGAGACTGGAGGCTCGTCCTCTTCGGAGAGCGGGCCCGCGGCATAGGAGGGGTGCAGTGGATTCGAAAAGAAGGCGTGCTTGATGTCCGTCAGGGCGAGTTCTTGGTGTTGTTGCTCGTGATTTACGCCCAATACCGTGCGCCGCGTTGCCTCCTCATCAACGCCACCGGCAAGAAATCTGTCCATCGCCAGGTCAACGTGTGCGCGGAATGCAAGGACTTCATCGAGCGAAGGCAGGCAGAAGGCCGAGCGCAGGCTTTTCTCCGGAATCTCCTGGCCGAGCGAATTGTAATAGCTGTTGAAAAGCCAATGAAACTCTTCGCGAAAAGGTTGGTAGTCCCTGAAGAAGGGACGCAGCACGAACGTCTCGAAAAACCATGTGGTATGAGCCTGATGCCATTTCATCGGGCTGGCTTCCGGACACGACTGGACCATCTGAGCTTCGGCCGAAACACCCGCGGCGAGAGCACTCGTCGCCGACCGCGCGACTCGGTATTGGAATCGGATGGCACTCTCCCGCTTGTCACCAACTCTCGGACGAACAGCCTGAGTCCCTCCTTGGCCAGGCCCCTCGGTAGCATTAATTTGAGCCATAGCGCCCTCCTGAGGAGTTCTTCGTTCGCGCACACAGGATTGACATGTAAGTGCCAAATGCATAGAAACAGAGGCGTCAAAACGAGGCAATTAGACGATGGTGTTGGCGATACGTTGGTATTAGTTCTTGAAATCCTGGGCAACGGTCGCACGCCGGGCCAAGTAACATTGACCCTATGGCGGCATGGCCGACGCAGCTAGGTGAACCAAACCAGAAGACGACTGGTGTTCGTTCATAGGATTCCCGCGCCCTCTCTGCGGCGCCAACGAGATCGCGTAATCGCTGATCCGAACGGGGCGCTTCAAAGGAGCGCCGCAGCCTCCCCCTGAATGTCCTCTTCGGCATACGAAATCTGTCGAACAATACCTTCGTCCAATAGATCTCTTCTTGCACTCGTGATTTGATGCCGCCGGGTGTCGACTCGATACTATGATGAGAACGTGTTATCGGGCGACTATGCGATGGAGTTGACGTAAGACTACATCCACCACCATGTAGGCTAAGGATGCGTATTGTCGCTGCGGAGCGGCAGGTTCCTCAGAGCCTTGGCGACGCTGTCATGAAGATCTCTCGGATGAAGTCGGCCTGGCCGGCCGGGTCAGGGTATCGCGCTGCAGACTGCGTTTCATCTCGCTCAGGAAGTCCGGCGGCTGTCACGGGCCAGTTTGCCAAGTGATACGGCTGAGCTGGCCGTATATCTCATCGGAAAAACCATTGTGCGCAAGACCGGGCGAAACAGGATTAGCGGTCGTATTGTCGAGACGGAGGCCTACCCACCGGGCGATCGGAGTGGGCATGCTTATCATGGACGAACCGCCAGAAACCAATCCCTGTTCCTGGACCGGGGGTTCGCTTATGTGTACTTCATCTATGGGGCGTCATACATGCTCAACGTGACAGCGGAAGAAACCGGGGTTGGCGCAGGAGTGCTGTTGCGCGCTATTGAGCCTCTTGAAGGAATCAACCTGATGAAACGGCTTCGCCAAACCGACAAACTCCTCGATTTGGCGAGAGGGCCGGGACGACTTGCGGCTGCATTGCAAATCGACCAGCGGTTGGACGGAGTTGACCTGTGCGCCAACGGTCCACTCTGGCTTGGGACTGCGGTTCGTGAGACGGAGCGCGTTAGCACAACTGTGCGCATCGGCATCCGCCATGAGATGCGCCGGCTGCTGCGTTTTTTCGAGACCGGCAACCCGTTCGTTAGCGGCCCCCTCAACGCGATAAGAAGTCGCTAGGCTTGCCTCGAATCGATTTGCCCTCACCGAGGGAGTTCGACTCCGCCATGGGCCGCAGCAGCACGCAGTTTGTCATCTAGCGTGGCCAGCGGTAGCCTCTTGCGCGCAAGATCCAAATAAACAGCGTCCAAAGCTGATAGAGTCGCCCGGCCGCAGGATGGCAGAGAAGGTCGCTTGCCGCAAAGCGTTTCAAGTCCATGTCGACCCACTGGGCGACTCAGAGTCAACAATGGAGTTACGATTTCGTGAGCCGGCAGCGCAGCCGCTCAGAGAGGTATTTATCGGGATAGGGTTTACATATAAATGTCAGTGTTTTTCCGGTAGCTTGGGAAGCGGCCCATAAGCGTACTCCTGCTTCCATTTTTTGCGTTTGATGCGATTATACTCCGGCATTGGGCCGGTAGCCGTCGACGAGGATTGCCGACAAGGGAGATCAGGCCATGAGAGCAATGCGACTGTTGATATGGGGAGTGTTGTGGCTTGGCATTTGGCAACAAGAGAAGAAACCTGGAGAAGAAAAAGCAAGTGAGAAGACCGCCGGGGATGCAAGCAAGCTCGTGAACCCCGTAAAGCCTTCGCCAGAGTCGATTGCACAAGGAAAGAAGGCTTACGGCTTCGATTGTGCAATGTGTCACGGGAAAGAAGGGGCCGGTGACGGCGACCTAGCGGAGAGTATGCATTTGAAGCTGAAAGACTACCGCGATGCTGCGGCCTTGAAGGACCTAAAAGATGGAGACATTTACGCGGTCATCATGAATGGCAAGGGGCAGATGACAGGTGAAGAAGGCCGGATGAAGCCGGAACAGGTTTGGAATGTGGTGAATTACGTCAGATCGTTGGCAAAAAAGTGAAGCCGGTGTCTTGAAGGATCAGTTTGAGAGCGACAAAGCAGTCGAGCCACTCTGGCTTTGAAATGTTCCAAGTATCCGTGAGATGGAGTCATTGCCCCAAGCAACAAGCTGTTCCCCCGGAACCGCTAGAAAGCGTTTGTCCATTACTCGTGAGCTTCCAAGATCCCTTCACCACAGAGGGCCTGTTCGGGCATTCTTGCAAGGCCGAGGAGTATCGCTCGTCCCCAGGCCGAGAAGTGCGGACCGTTGGTTATAGGACAATCCTGCTCAAACAGTGGGCTACGAAGCCAGAAAGCCCGGGGCCAAGAGCCGAAGCGTTTTTTTGGAGTTTTACATCGCCGAAGACTTCTCATTTGTCGAAGCTGGGTACAACTTATCGAACTCCGGCTCGCTATGCAGGATCGCCAGGTCGGGATCGCGTCGGGCCCAGGTGGCATCTTTAAAGCCGGTTTCCCAAGCCTTGCGCAACGCGTCCATAGCTTCGGGCTTTTTCTCCAGCCGGCAAAAGGTGCAGGCCGCATTATAGAGAATGGACGCTTCATTGGCACGCAAGGTCATCGCCAGGTTAAGTTCGCGCATGGAATCCTCCACGCGGTGCAGTTCCGCATAGTCTCCAGCCAAGAGGATGCGCGCCCGCGCGTCTTCCGGCACCTGCTTCAAATGATTTTCGAGCGCCGCCACTCGCCGCAGGCGAACATTCCGGCGGAACTCTTCCTTCCCAAGGGCGCCCAAGGAGTTCAGGATCGGTACATATACGTTGTAATCTTCGCCGCTGGCCTCTAGCGCAGTTTCCACGATGTCCGCAACTTCCTGGTAGCGGCCTGCGGAAAACAATGCACGGCACAAAAGGTAGTACGCTCCCTCACAATCCCTTTTCCGCTCGATGGCCTTGCGAACCATCTGCACCGCTTCGTTGTGCAGATCGGTTGCGTACAGCACCCAAGCCTGGCTCACTTGCACTTCAGGTAAGTCCCAGCGCAACGCGACCGCCTTCCCCGAGGCGTTACGCGCCCGTTCTACCCAGATGGTGTCACGGCTGTAATTGCAATAAAACATCGCGCAGGCGTTAGCACATGCAGCATAGGCTAGCGCAAAGCTGTGATCCATGGTCACGGCATTCTCAAACATTTGCAGGGCAAACTCCAGATCCTGGCGCGTCTGCCGGCGCGCGTAACGCTTGCCACGAAGGTACAAATCGTACGCTTGCAAATTCTCGGTGGGTTTAATCGCCAGCGCTTCTAGTTCCTGCGGTGAGAGTGTGACTCGCAGGGCCTCTGCAATTTTGCGCGCAATTTCGTCCTGCACTTCAAACACATCTTTCATTTCACGGTCGTAGCGTTCAGACCACATCGGAAAATCCGTGGCGGTGTCCACCAGTTGCGTGGTGATGCGCAATCGATTTCCGGAACGGCGCAGGCTGCCGGTCAGCACGTAGGCCGCGCGCAACTGCTGACCAATCTGCGACGGGGTGAATTGTTTATCACGGTAGGCCAGCACTGTCGGACGTGAAAAGGTGTTCAAGCCGCGAATCTTGGAGAGCTCAGTGATAATGTCTTCGGTAATGCCGTCGCGCAGATATTCGTCTTCCTTCACACCGCTCAAATTTTCGAAATACAGCACTGCAACCGATTTCAGGGGCTGCCTGGACACACCCGATTTAGTGTCGTTCAGCTCGGGAGCGCGTTTGCTCCCGGAATCCAGATCACGCTTTAACCGATTCAGATCGGTTTTCAACTCCGTTGCGGTCTGGCAGCGCAAGCTCCGATCCTTTTCAAGCAGCTTCGACAAAATACGGCCAAATTCAGGCGGCACCGTGGGATTCACTTGATCCACGGGCTTGGGTTCGCGATTCAAAATTGAATCGAACACCACCGCGGAAGTATCGCCGGTAAACGGCAAAACGCCGGACGCCATCTGATACAAAACCGTGCCCACCGAGAATAGATCGGTTCGTGCATCGACCAATTGCCCACGCGCCTGCTCCGGAGACATGTAAGAAACCGTACCCAGGGCGGCGCCGGGCGAAGTCAATTCGCCCCCCATAGTTTCCAACTGCGACGCCGAATGTCCAGCCTCGGGAACGGCGGGCCGCTCAATTTTGGCCAGACCGAAATCCAGAATTTTGACCTGGCCGCGATCCGTAAGCCATAGATTCGCAGGCTTAATGTCCCGGTGCACAATGCCTTTTGCATGCGCCGATTCCAGAGCATCAGCGATTTGAATGGCTATGGGCAGAAGTTTGTCCAGCGAAAAAGGCTGCCGGACCATCATTTGAGCTAGCGTCTGCCCTTCCAAGAGCTCCATCACCATAAAATGCTGCCGCTCGTGCTGCTCGATGGAGTGAATGGTGCAAATGTTCGGATGATTCAGAGCGGATGCAGCGCGCGCCTCACGCTGAAAGCGCTCAATCAACTGGCTATCCTGAGCCATTTCCGGCGGCAGGAATTTCACGGCCACACGCCGTCCGAGCCGCATGTCCTCGGCCTCGTAGACCACACCCATGCCGCCGCTGCCGAGCTTTCTTGTCACTTTGTAGTGTGATACCGATTGACCGACCAGAGACTCGCTCTCCCTCATGGCGCGACGATGATATTCTCCGCTGTGAGGCCGGTCAAGTCAGCCGGCCCAACTCTCGACGGCGGGGAGCTAACTCAAAACTGCGTGACAACCTGGTTCTACTCTTGATGCGTGGGTGCGGCCGTTCCGTCAGACCATTTGTCTACTACCACTAAGAAGACGGACATTGGTGGGAAGGTTTTGAGTTGTGGGTATGACTCAGGGGAGATGTACCAATAGTTGACGGAGAGGACTGGGGAGTTGGTGAGGTTTGCGCCCCAAGTCGCGTCGTTCTTGTCGGTTTGGAAGAACATTAGGTGTGGGCCGTTGTGGTCGCCGTAGTCGGTGAGGTAGGAGGATTTGGACATCATGTAGGAGACAGTTCCCTGCTCGAGAGCGGGCAATTCTTTTTTGTCGATTGCCGCTTTTATCGCGGCGATGGCTTCGAGTTTGGAATGGCCGGCCAGGAGTAATTCGGTGCGTTTGTAGGCGTACGGCAGAACGGAACGGGCGGCGGGTGGGTTGAGGCAATCTGCGGCGCGAACCTTTGGATTCCAGAATTCGGGGTGGTCGAACATGGCCATCCATCCGCGTCCGACCCAGCAGACCCAGCCGTTCTTGCCTTGCACAGCGGTTTCGTAGCCCTGGCGCGTTAAGACGATAACCGAGGCGTCGTGCGAGATGGCGTCAGGTGCTGCGCTGCGTGCCAGGGCGATTTCGGCGTCGCGGTCCATTAGATATTGCTCGACCGGGGCCATCGTGGGATACGGTTGTTTGACGTCTTGTGCGGGCGCTGGCTTCGGCGCGCCCAGAGCGGCAGCGAGGGCGAATGCGCTTAGTAAAATGCCGTGAATTTGGTTTCGGGTCATTCGGTGCCGAGTCATCGCTTTCCTCCGTAAGTTTATGATTGCGTATTTATCCATTCACACTTCGACTGAGCCCACCTGGCGGACACCATTGCCGTCGCGCTGGTGAGATCACGAAATTGATATGTATGTTGTCAGGCGAACTTCAGCGTGCTGTGTGCTGTCGCCGTCGCTGCTCACTTGCCTTCATGATTTCGCTCATGTTCCCCGCTGGCCGAATCTCGAAAATGTTGCCGTACGTTAGCGCAGGATGCTGGCCGATGAGCTGCACAGCATGATTCATGTCCCTCGCCTCAAGGACGAGAATGCCGCCGAGTTGTTCCTTGGTTTCCGCATAGGGACCGTCGGTGGTTGCCACCTTGCCGTTCTTCCAATACAAGGTCAAGGCAGTTTCCGGACCCTGAAGCGCTTCGCCGCCACCCCAGTGCCCGTTGGCGCGAAGATGGTCGTCGTATTCAAAGCATTTGTCGAACATGGCGTTTTGTTCGCTCTCAGTCATGCCCTCGAATTTGCCTTTGTCGTAGTATCCGAAACAGACGTATTTCATTGTTCTTCTCCTCATAACGGATTGGCGGAACCGGCAGCAGAGCGTTGCGCCGGCTCGTTCATCTCGTCACTACGGCGCGTGTTCCAAGGCCGCAGTGGCCAGGTTGTTTACTTCCTTCCGCCGGGTTCTTGTGTCGGAGCCGGGCGGAAAAGAATCTCGCGAACCTCGCCCGACGCCCTGCAGGCGACGGCACCCTTGCGCGCCCACGCCAGCGCCTCGTCCATATCAGCGGCTTCAAGTATCCAGAAACCGCCTATGTGCTCCTTGGTTTCGGTGTACGGCCCGTCGGTGACGAGCACTTTCCCGTCGGGCTGGGCCCGCAGCGACTTGGCGTTGCCGGCCGGGGAGAGGCCGCAGGCGAACTTCCTCGCGCCGGCAGCAATCAATTCGCGGTTGAGCGCGTGTATCGCCTCGATAGTCGCTTCGGTTTCGACGGAAGGGTCGTAGTCGTCGGGTCGGTAGATAGCAACTAGATACTGTGGCATGACTTTTTCTCCTTGTTTCCTGTGGTTGTTTCCGATGACTCGTTTCCTGTTAACTCACAGAACCGGAGCTCATCGTTCTGCTATCAGATAGTCGCTGGAGAGACCGAAAATCGACAGCGAATCCATTTTTTTAGCATTTTATTTCAGCTGCCGAATCCGCTCTTGTAGGAATTGCCGCTCTGGTCCCTGCTGGGTCAGCGTCAGCGCCTTCTCATAAGAGGACTTAGCCTCATCTGTCCTGCCGAGCCTGCGGCACATATCTGCACGGGCTGAATGCGCCAGGTAATAATTTTTCAATTCGCCGTGTTCCAACACCGCGTCAATATGCGTCAGACCGACCTCTGGACCATCGCGCATAGCAATGGCCACGGCCCGATTGAGCTGTACCACTGGCGAAGGCTGAATTCGCGCCAATTGGTTGTAAAGGGCAACAATCTGCCGCCAGTCGGTCGCAGCAACCGATTCCGCCTCCGCATGAACGGCCGCAATCGCAGCCTGCAGTGTGTAAGAGCCGAAGCGGCGGGACTTTAGGGCTTTCTCCACTAACGCCACTCCCTCCCCGATCTGCTCCCGGTTCCAGAGCGAGCGGTCCTGGTCCTCCAGCAAAATCAGCTCTCCGGTCGCAGAGGTTCTTGCGGCGCGACGGGATCCCTGCAGCAACATCAGGGCAAGCAGCCCAAGGACTTCCGGCTCTGGCTGGAGCTCGGCCAGCAAGCGGCCCAGTCGAATCGCCTCGCCGGTTAGCTCGGCCCGCGTTACCTCCGCTCCCGCCGCAGCTGAATAACCTTCGTTAAAGACGAGATAGATGACCTGAAGCACCGCGCCCAGCCGTTCCGGCAATTCCTGCGGCCTCGGCACCTCGTAAGGAATCGGTGTCTCTTGAATCTTTGCCTTCGCGCGCACAATGCGCTGCGCCAGCGTCGCTGGCGTAACAAGAAATGATCGAGCAATTTCCTCTGTTGTCAGGCCGCAGACTTCGCGCAGAGTAAGCGCAACCTGCGCTTCCGGTGCTAGAGATGGATGACAGCAGGTAAAAATCAGGCGCAGCCGGTCATCGTCAAGGTGATCCTCCCCAAGGCTCGTCTCTTCATTGGACCTTTCCGCAGAACTCCATTGCGCTTCGAGATATCGCACGAGCTCGTCTTGAGACGCATCAAATCTTGCCCGTCGACGCAGAGTATCAATGGCTTTGAATCGGGCCGTCGAAATCAACCATGGTCGCGGGTTGCCGGGTACTCCACTCCCGGGCCACAGGGTCAGCGCAGCCGCAAAGGCTTCGTGCATCGCCTCCTCCGCAAGATCAAAATCACCGAGCAAACGGATCAGAGTTGCCAGGATTCGTCCCGAATCCGCACGATAAAGAGAGTCGAGCAATTCGCGTATCTGCTCGGTGGAACGCTCGCACATGACGACGACCTTAGCAAACCAGCTACCCCGAATCAATTTGGCAAACGGCGGATCGTACAAGGTGCCCAGGTCAGGACTAGGACAACAGAACGCTTCCCCGGTTGACTCAAAATCGCCGATGCACTCATTGGAGCTTCGTACAAGCTCTCTGCTTCCGCAGACCTCTTATCCAGTGCCGAGCGAGCAGCCGCTTGTTCGTCGGAAGGATCACGATCAACGTGAATGGAATGACGCTGCCGAGCAGGACTCCAGCAAGCCACCAGAAACCTGCCCCGGCGAGCCCCCAAAACTCCCAATTGCTGCTCAGCACTCCTTATGCATTCACCGGAACAGCCGCCGCTACCGAAGCGCCCTTCATCGACCTCGACCGAATCGACATCTTTGTTCTTCCGAATCAAGACGATGCCAAAGATCGCGAACTCAGCCAGCGCCCTGTATCCCTAGAAGCCCCTGAACTCCCCTTCATCTACCCATACGACGAAGGCGTCTTTCTGTACTCCAAACGCGATTCCGCGTTTCCCAAAGTCTCAAACATTCAAGCGTATCTGATTTGTATGCACGAGGAGGCCGCGACCTAAAAACAGGCCGATCTTTTGCTCGACAATGCCATTGCGCCCCGGTGGCAATCTTCCCGCACGGAGTTTTACGCAGTCGCCTCAGCAATCGATGACAGCACCAATCACTCCCAAGATGCCCCTTTTGTCGATGAATATCTGTCCACTCTTGAGAATGCGCGCATTCCCATCGCCGACGCACGTGTACTGCAATCTCTGCCTTCTGGTGCATTCAGCGGGGTGTTCGGTCGTGGAGACACTTTTGTCACAAGAGCTTCAGAACCAATTGCCAAGGTCTCCCAAGTTCAACGTGAGTTGCTGCAGGCCTATCTCAACTCGAAACTGAATACCCTACGAGCGACGGAGATCCCCACCGCCATGACCAAGGGAACGAAATCGAGGGCAAGCGTCGTGACAATCTCTGCCGGCGGCAAGGCCAAGCCCAAACCGGATGGCGCTGCACCGGTAAAAACCAGGAGCTCCCGTTTTCAATGGCATCGTCATCATCCATCCGGACCACCTTCGCCACCGTGCCCGTCACGGTGAGCATGGGAGTCAGCGAATGGACGCCCAACCACACCATTGAGCTACTGCTCCAGCAAGCGGATGAGCCCCTACCGCGCCAAGAACAACGGAAGAAACTGCGTCGTTCCGTTTTCTTTACCAAGTCCGTCTGCCGTCCGTGCTCGGCCCACGACTCGATAGAAGAACTTCGTCAATCGCGCTTCACTGGCCCGTGACCTTTTGCAGCTTCTCTAACTGCGTGCGCGCGTCCGTCAATGCCGGCGCCAATTGCAACGCCGCCTGGTACGCTGCCTTGGCCTTCGCGAGGTTTTCCTTCGCCTCTTCCGCGCGACCGAGCCAGTACAGCGCCACCGGAGATGCCACTCGGTTACTAAGGAACTCGAAGTCGGCCAGCGCCCCATCCGTCTGCCCAAGCTGCAATTCCACTTGTCCTCGTCCCAAATAACTGTTCAACTCGGCCGGATTCAAGGCGATGGCCTGGTCAAATTCAACCTTGGCCGCAACCAAGCTGTTCGATTGCAGGTACAACACCGCAAGGTTGTTGTGTGCGTGTGCCGCATCGGCCGTGCTTGCGGCAAATGCGATTGCCAGACGGTACTGCTCTGCCGCTGGTGCCAACTGATTTTGTCGATGTAGCGCCACCGCCAAGTTGTAGTGAGCGATCCCGAGGTCCGGCGAGTACTGCACAGCGGCCAGAAAATGTGTTAGTGCTTCCGTACTCTCGCCCTTCTCCATCAGCGCCGCTCCCAGGTTGTCTTCCGCGATCCCGTTGCGAACCGTCGCCTCGAGCGCGTGCCGAAACAGCGTTTCGCTGTTCCTCCAATAGCCAAGTTGCCGGTGGCTCACCACCGCCAATACCATCACCGCCGCCGCTACGACTGCGCCCACCGGTACAGGGCTGAAGTTCCTCGCCTCCACCCAATCCCCGACCAGCCAAGTTACCGCGATCAACAGTCCAATCATTGGCAGTGCCGCGTGATGATCGCCCATCGCCTGCCGGCCCGACTGCAGAATGCCGATCATGGGAAATAGCGTAATCAGGTACCACAGCCATCCCACGACCAGATAGTTCCGGTCCCGCAATCTCCACACCGCCGTGCTGATCGCGATCAGCACGAGCCCCGCAACCCCCACTTGCCAGTACGCCAAGCGGTTTTCCGGGTGCGGGTAGAACACTGCCAACTTCGCCGGCCAGATCCACTTCCACAAATACAGAGCATACGAATAGACGGCATTCTTTAGGCGCCACGCGAGAGGCATGGCTGTCGTCAGTGCGCCTTCCCGCCTGTGGATCCATACCGTCGTCAGTCCGGCTGCGACCGAAAATAGAAACAGCGGCCATTTCTCTACGACCAACGCAAACGCCGAGCGCTTCCCTGTTGGATTTGTCTCCTGCTCGCTACCCGACTGCAACCGATCGAGTGGCCAGTAATCCAAGAGCAGCATGACGAGCGGGCCCGTCATGATCATTACTTTGCCCATCAGCCCCAGCGCGAACAGAAAAGCCACTCCCGCATAGCGGCTCCACGCCGGCGCCTTCGCGTATCGCGAATAAGCAATCAGCGCCAGGAACAGAAACAGCAGCGACAACAGCTCTTTGCGCTCCGCAATCCACGCCACCGGTTCTACGTTCAGCGGATGCACCGCCCACAGCGCTGCGACCGCCGCGCTTCGCCAGGTGCTCCCGGTCATCTCCAGCAGCACAAGAAACAGCAGCGCCACATTGGCGACCATCAGCAACACGCTCGTCAGGTGGTGCCCCCAGGGCGCCAGTCCATACAGCTCGACGTCCGTCATGTGCGAGATCCACGTCAACGGATGCCAGTTGGCCGCGATGTTATCGGTTCCAAACGCCCAGATCAGGTTTTGCCAGCTCAAACCGTGCAAGACGTTGCTGTTCGCTGTGACGTAGTCCGGATCGTCGTAATTGACGAACCCATTCCCTAACGCGGGCAAATAGATGGCGAGCGTCAATACGGCCAAAAGCAGAGCCACCATCCACGGCGATGCCTGGCCGACGCCGCTTGTGCGCTCCTGCGACAACTCTTCCGAGGTGATTGCGGTGCTTTGCTGAGTTGTTTCCATCGCGATGATTTCAGTTTCATTCGACCGTTGCACTCTCGCAAGCAATGCGCAGGTTTCTGGCACCAATCCGCCAACCCAATGGGCGCGTCAGGCAAGGTCGTGAGTTGGGATCGGTAATTTGGGCTAGATGGTTGATTCCAAAAGTGGCGGAGAGGGGGATTCAGCAAAACAGAAATCAAAAAGCCAACAAAACTGAAGAAGTCCTTGCTTTCCTTCCACTTGAGCGACGGAGACTTTCGTATGCTTTCCCCCAGCTTCGTCTCCAATCGCACGAGATTATTTCAAAAGTGGTAGCAAAGCGGTAACAAAATTCTGGCGGAGAGTCTGCGCATAGCTGGTAGTTGGAAATTCCGAACTCACGCATCTATTTTTGGCCGACCCTCCAGAAGAACTCTAAAGCGTAACCGCCGATTACTTCCTTCTTCCCAAAGCCAGTACGTCGCCCTAAAGGAGAATTTGCGTGTTTGCTGACGTCAATGGTAAAAATGGGAGAACTCAGCGAAGAGGACAGACCCCTCTGAGAGGTTCCCCTGAAACAGAAACCGAGATCCGGTTGGCTTCAGTAGGGGGAAACGTAGCGCTACGAAACAGCACCCAATTGAGTGCCGGCCCTTGACCGGAGGCTGGATGGTACCGCCGCTCCCGTGGCTCCAGCAAAGACTCTCCATGCAGGAGGTTCTTGCTGAATGGCCACTCCTAACCAGCGCGTACTCATCGAAGCTATCCCCAATTTTGTTCAGGAAGAAGTTACTCTCCGCGGTTGGGTATCTCGCATTCGCGTCCTCGGAAAAACGATTTTTGTTGTTCTAAAGGATTGTTCAGGGGAAGTGCAATGCGTTGCCGCGCCCGAATCCATCAAAGAACATCATCTTAAACTTGAAGATACGGTTGAGATTTTAGGGCGCGTGCGCCAGGAGTCTCGCGCAAAACTCGGATATGAATTGGAAATCCTCCGTGTCCTTGTCCTGAACCGATCAGGGCCGCAGCTCCCCTTCACCTCATTTTCGGATCTCGATTCTGTCAACGCAGAGACGCTGGTCGAGTATCGCCCGCTAGCCCTTCGCAATGCGGTTATTGGTAACGTATTCCGCGTCCAAGCCGCATTGCTGAGATTCTTCCGGGAGTTCCTGACGCAGCGCCGCTTCACGGAGATCGTTACTTCTAAATTAGTCTCTTCTGGGACCGAGGGTGGGACAAATCTTTTCGAAGTGAAGTATTTTGACCGTGTCGCCTATTTAGCCCAGAGTCCGCAGTTCTACAAAGAACATGGTGTCGCTGGATTCGAGAGAGTTTTCGAAACAGGCCACGTCTATCGCGCGGAGCCACACGCAACGAGCCGCCATCTGACCGAATACTATTCACTGGATCTGGAGTTTGGCTTCATCGATGGTGCGGAAGACGTAATTCAACTGGAACGCGAGCTACTGACATACATTTTCGAGAACATAAACGAGCACTTTGGGGATCTTCTCGGTTTGTATCGCAAGCAGCCGCTTCCATCTATGCTCAAGGTGCCTTGCTGGGAATTTGCGAGTTGTCTCGAACTTCTGAAGGCAAATTTCAATCGAACGGACCTGTCCGACGACTTTGACCCAGAGGCAGAACGTCAACTCTGCCATCTTGCCGAGAAGAACTCCGGCGTCCCAGCCGTGTTTGTGCTTGGATTTCCCTTATCGGGCCGCCCGTTCTATACCGCGCCGCGTGGAACCAGCGGCGCAGCAAGTAGTTTTGATCTTCTGTATCAGGGGATAGAGATCACGACCGGAGGCCAACGATTGCATCGCCGTCAAGATCTAGAGAAGGCTCTGCGCACACGGGGAATTGACCCAAGCAATTTCGAAAGCCACCTGAAGATGTTTGATCTCGGAATGCCACCTCATGGAGGGTTTGCAATTGGACTCGAGCGACTCACGGCGCAGGTCTTGAACCTTTCGAACGTGCGCCAGGCAAGCCTGTATCCCCGGGATCGCACTAAATTAACTCCTTGAAATGGTTTTCCCAAGATTCGGGGAGGGACATCTGTGGCCAGGACCCCGAACGAATAACGGGCAAGCCGCCCCGATCGCAACGCAGGCTGTCCTTAATACCATTCAAATTGGCACGTACTGTCAGGACCCTTTTGCGATTTAGCTTCTCACCATTAGCCCGCGTCTACCACAACCGCCAGCGGCTTCGTTCTTGCAGACCATCCTACGAGTGTTGACTTGTCAAGGTGTGATGATGACCTTCGCCCGGGCGTGACCTTCTTCGACGTAGGCTATGGCGGCGGGGCTTTCCGCGAGCGGATACTGTCTGTCGATCACCGGTGTTAATTTTTCGTTCTTCACAAGTTCACAAAGAGTCGCCAAATCGTCTCTTTTGATTTTCGCGACGAAGAATGTGAATTTCTGCCGCAAGAACAGGGACCTGGCAACTGCTTTGAAAATTCGCGCAAACACGGCCCAGAGTTTCTTAGGTGCCCCGGCCATGATGCACTTGCCGTTCGGCCTCAGAACGCGCCTCATGGCTGACAACTTGCGGTTTCCCACATTATCGAGAAGCAGGTCGTAACGCTGGTTGTCCTGAGTGAAATCCTCCCGCGTATAGTCCATGACTCGGTCGGCACCGAGGGAGCGCACTAATTCAACATTCTTGGTGCTGCAAACGCCGGTAACGTCAGCACCAAATGACTTGGCGATCTGCACGGCAAAGGTGCCGATCCCTCCCGCCGCGCCGTTAATCAAGACCTTCTGCCCCGGCTGAAGGACTCCTTTGTCGCGAAGCCCTTGCAAGGCAGTAAGCCCAGCAATCGGCATAGCAGCCGCTTGCTCGAAGGTCAGCCTTTCCGGTTTCATAGCCAACTTGGTTTCAGCAGCACACGCGTATTCGGCAAAGGTCCCTCTGCCGGCGCCGAGCACAGCATCGCCTGGCTTGAACTGAGTCACCGCTCGTCCCACAGATACTACCTGGCCCGCAACGTCCACGCCGGGCCGAGGGCTCTTCATGCGCCAGTCCAAGGGATTGACGGAGGCGGCACGAACCCGTAAGAGGACTTCATTGTCCTTGGGAATGGGCTGTTCGAGGTCCGTTATCTCGAGAACCTTTCCCTGTCTGCCTTTACGGTAGATGGCGGCTTTCATCTGAGTTGTCATGATAGCCGCGACTTGCCGGGCTTGATAGGACGAGGGTCACACAATCATTGACTGAGTCTAAACGGGATTTTCTCACCGACCGACGGGTAGTCTGTGGGGTGCCGACAATCAGCCCGACTGCGCGACACCGCCATTTCTGGACTGTGGCGTGGATTGTGCTACGATCCGCGCCACGAGGTCCGCACTTGATTTGACCTCTTTAGAATTGGAAAGTTCGCTGACTTAGAGACGCACTACTGGTAGGCATGGCTCTGATGATACTACTGCTGTCCGTTGGATGAATCGAATTGTACGGCAACCAAGCGCACTTCACTCGAAAAGGGTGCGGGTGTGGAGCGGGAATAGCTTACATAGATGGTCTGTCCACTGTTGGAGTCGTATTCGACGTGGGCAAGCGCATCGTAGACATTGCCTGTTATGGGCTGCTTGGCAACGAACGCCACAATTTCGCTAGACCAGGGGCCCTCGGGCTTCATGGATGTTCGCATCACCACATTTTGCGAGAACGGCGGACTGTAGACCGCGAGGTAGCGCTGAAGAAACTCGTTCCACGAGGTGCTGAGAATGTTGGCGTCGTTGAAAACCGCAATGGCGTCGCCAATTTGCACGGACCAATTGCCTTTTCCCGCATAAAAGCTCCAGGCGCTCCGATCTTGCGCGCTCGATGGGGTGACTTTGCCCAGTTGGCATCCATTGTTGTAGCTGCATCCGTAGGCATAAAGAGTTCCATCGCTAATGAACGAAGCGGAACCAAAACCCGGTTCGTTCTGCGTAAAGAGCAAGTCCGGATGGTCGGACACAATTGGCGGGTTCAACGTCGGCCGCTGCGGCTGTTGTTGAATGCTCTGCCATGTGGCCACGGACGTGCCGATGCCTTGAAAGTTAAAATTGCCCGTCTGCGCACTGACCACCATGTAAAAAATCAAAGCGCTCCCGTCGCTGGGGTTGACGACGATGGATGACGGCCAAAGCGCCCAGCGCGCGCCGCAAGGCTGCGCTTGGCAGTTGTTGACGTTGTGGGCCTGGTTGAAAGCTAGTTCCGCGGGAGTCAACGGCAAAATCATGGTGGGCGCTCCGGCGGAATCCAGTTGCTCCTGAAATCCGGTGATGCCGGATTGCGCATTGAGGTCCGTTGTGAAGGACCAGGAATCGCTTAGCAACGTTTGGTCTTCGGCGTTCGGCTTGGCAATGAATGTGTCCCCATAGAGCCACACGGAGTAGCCCTGAAAAAGGGCGCTGTAGCCCCCGTCTCTCCCTAGAATGTCCGGGTTTGTTGGGATAACGCCGAGATCCTGCACTCTGGCGATCGACAAGCCAGGCGGAGGCCCCGAGGACGGTGAAGGGCCGCAGCCGGACACTCCAAGAATCAAGAAGCACACCGACAAAGTCCGGGACAGGATCCTCGAAGACCTTCTTTGTTGGAGCCAAATGTTTTTCCTGCAGACCAATCGAAATCTTCGGAAAAGAATGGAAGATCTCATCGAGCTGCTACGTCCCATCCCAAACACCTGTCGCACTTGCTTTATGATTTGCTTATTCTTTGACTGCATAACAGACGATTCGGTTGTCCGGGCGAATGTAAAGAAGTGTCGGGAAACGCGCTAGCAATTTGATTGAGTGCGGTCTGAAGGATAGTTGACGATAACAGGCGTTATCACTCACAATCCTGGCTCTTGGTGATAAGGCGATTTATCGCGAACTACTACCTTTTCTGGTTTCCGGTTTGCACACACCCCGAAACTGCCCGGCGCCAAACAGTAGGTTAGAGAAAGGCACTTGCCTGCTGACACTCGCTCTTGTCTCTTTGTCAGCAAGCGATTTCACGGTATAAGTTCAATCGTCTCCCGCTCCATTCCTCCGCTAAGATGTTTCGCATCGGCTGTGCCAGCCAAGTATGCCCACGCTCTGCGTTCGCTCGACGTTCTGCAGCCGAATGTATGCGGCGGGAATACAACCAGTCCTTATTGAACTGAACTGCTCATGAGTCATACTGGCAGTGGCCTGTAGTGCTCCCCGATTTAGACAGTCAGGGCCTCGTTTTTGGTTAGAACTGCAAAACTCAAGAACACCTCGTTTGGCGTGCGGTTTCCGACGCCGTAATGCGGCCGGTCGTGATTGTACTCCGCGATCCAGCGGGCGATGCTAGCCCGTGCTTCCTCGAGGTTCCGCTACTCCGTGGTCCACACTTCTTCTTCTTTCAACTGCGATGGAAGCGTTCGATGTAACTGTTGCCCTCCGGGTGATGATACGCCGTACGCCGGTGCGTGATGCCCAGCCGTGTCAGCGTCTCCATGAACCGAGAGAAAGTAAATTGTGTCCCGTTATCGGTGGTCAAAGTAAGATTCGTCTCCCGGCTTCCTGCCGGCAACCGCTCGAGCACCGCTTGCTCTACAGCATCCAGCGCTTCTTCGGTCCGGCAACGATGGGAAAGATTAGTGCAACCGCATTGCATCAAGTTGGCCAGTTGACCGCTTTGATTAAGGAAAGAGACCTGGACATCCGAAAGGCTTTGGACTCAATTGAGAAAGCTGCAGACGTCCTTCCTGATATTGTAAACCCAGGTCCAAAAGAAGAGTAACGCCAGAGTCAATTCGACCTCCCGACCTCCATGTTTCAGCATCAATCCAAAGGCCATAGACTTCGAATCCTACACCGCCCAGAAATAGCAATGGAGTCAGGTACGCAGTGACATCGAGTAGTTTCGGGTTGCCAACCACCCGTCCAGTCCCAGCACATTGCCACAGTGTGTCCGCTCACGCTACGACCGTACCTTTGGGAGGGCGAGACTAGTACCTGATGTGTGACAGATTCTTTTCTGTCAGTGCAGTGACTTCGTGGCCGGAAGGCGCGTCTAATCTTTTAGAGCGGGTGGCGTAACGCCTAAGGGGAGAAGTGTATGGGTGAGCAGCGACCCGCCGAAACCATTTCGTGCAACGAGTATCAACAGTTGTTCGACGCATGCGAGAGCGCCAGGGAAATCTTGAGAGTGCACCGAGCGCAGATGTATCACTCCCTTTCGACCGATGAGGCGACCGTTGACAAAGTCCTTCGGTCGCAAGTGAAGTACGCGCAAGCGTACCTCCTATTGCGGAACCACGTGCAGAGCTGCCTTACGTGTTCTGCTGTTCCCTAATCTACTTCTTTCCTGCCTCTGGCTTCTTTTTACAAAGAATGTGAGATCTCCGGAACGTTAGAGAAGGGCGGCGTCGGTGGTTGACTTTCGGGTACGCGCGGACTAACCTCAGCGACATTCGGTCCCTTTTCGGTTGTCCACAAGATCCAAAACATCCCTAAAGGAGTGTGAAATGATCAAACGAATTTTTGTTTTTGCCACATTGCTTGTCTTGTTCGGCCTCACGTGCCCGCCGACCTGGGCGCAAGGCAGTTCGTCGCAGCCTCCGATCTTCACCTACGTCTCGGAATGGAACACGCCGCGGGCCCAATGGGCGGACATGGCAAAGGTCGAGGCCGACATCAAAGCCACCATGGATGCTCTCGTGGCCGACGGAACACTCCTCGGCTACGGCACCTATGAAAACCGTATCCACTCGGACGCCAGTCCGACGCACGGCAGCTGGTTCCAGGCGGATTCCTTGGCGAACATCTTCAAAACGCTCGACAAGATTTACGCGCAGGCCGGTGCAACAACCGCTCCGGCGCAGGCCGCTTCCAAGCATTGGGACTTCCTTTTCGTCTCGACGATCCACGGGGCCAAGGCGCACACGGGCTCCGGGTATCTCCGGGTGGTCAGCGCGCAGCTCAAGCCGGGGAAGGAGGAAGAGTTCCGGGCGGCGTACCGCCAATACATTTTGCCCGTGTACGCGAAGCTCCTCGCGGACGGCGCGATCGTTGACTATGAGCTGGACACGGAGTACGTCATTGGCAACGCTCCCGGCCGGTTTTTCAGCGCCGTGGTTACGAAAGATGCCGAAGGACTCGACAAGGTGCGGACGGCGATCGCCGATCTCTATGAGAAGAACCCGGCAGTCGCGGACGCGCTGACATCGCTCTCGGAGCCGAACTCGCGGAGAGATCTCTTGGCGCACGTGACGAACATGTCGCACAAGTGATTGAGTGAGCGCTCTTCTATCAGCGCGCAACGTAGAGGGAATGCGGGAGGACACAATCCGTGGAATGAATTCGGTCGCCTCGGAACAGTCGTTGCCGCGGTCTCTTGGCTGTTCTGCTGATAATACGTCAAAAGCTTGGGCGACAATCCTTCGTGCAGAAAGGACAAGGCGAACCCCATGGTTCGCCTTTTGTCCGCCGCAAAATTGTTTCCGCCGCGTTCCCCCTGTATTTGTCATCTGAAGTCCTTCTGGTAGCTTGGGAAGGAAGACAGCGTAAGGCCCAATCGTCGCATCATTCAAGGGATTGAATTGACCTAACTGATGTGCAGGAAGCCAAACGAGCGCGACAAATGATTTCAGTATCGATGGCAATTGAGCGTCGCCAGCGCACCAAAGTACTACAATTTTGCTACAGTTGTTCTCTTAAAGCCCTCTGACCTGAAGCTCAAAGTCACGGCAACTTCTTGAAAACAAAAATGTAAAAGTGGTGCCGGCGGGGGGAATCGAACCCACGGCCTAGGGATTATGAGACCCTCGCTCTACCACTGAGCTACGCCGGCACTGGACAATTTTCCATCGTACGAACGAACGGCGCAGAGTGTCAAGCATGCATGGGTGCACGCACGAAGCAGGGTTCTTGCCGCTCCCAGACGACATAGACAAGCGAGAATGAGAGAATTTGTGAGTTTGTCCGGTAGTACTTTCGTACCAAACGGGTAGGACTTGAGTACTGTTGTTTCCCATCGGATTCGGCCGCTACTGTCTCTCCTGGCGGAAGCCGCTTCCGGTCGCTGTACGAAGATATGGCGAAAGGAAGGGGCGGCTGTCCGTTAACGTATTCTAAACAGGGTCGTAGTGTGTTTGACTTGACACTATCTGCTATAAGGATAGAGTGTCTCCGAAGGTCACTTTCCTCGGAGGCACCATGTCAAGGAAACTCGGAGCAATCGCCCTAGCTTTGGGAATACTTGTCTGCTCGATGGCATTCAAAACGGCGTTGAGCGGCGATCATTCTAGCGGTACGGTATTGGTAGCAAACGGACCAGATCCGGTTCCACCGTATCCGGGGCCGCACAAGCCGTAACCTGGTTGTTTCCGGAACCTTATCCGGAAGGAGCCAGGCACTAGAAAGACCTCAATGTCTGGCTCCGTGACTTCTTTCATTTGGTACTTGGGATCGGCCTTCGAGCTGGCCTTTGTAGTGTGTTCGATCGCTCGCAAATCTTTCCTTCGTTATTTCTTCCTGAACCTCTACTTTCTCCTCACTTTGGGAACGAGTGTCACGCGCCACCTCATTCTAAGCAGTTATGGGTTGTACTCGGCCGAATACCGCTACGCCTATTTCTATAGCGACGCTCTCCTTACGCTGGCGCTTTACATGGCATTGATCAGTCTTTATGCCCACGTCTTCGGGGAGCTTCGCTTTGCCAAGTATCTGCGGTTGACTGCTGTTCTGTTGCTGATGGGCACAGCGCTTTTCACTTATGCGGTGGTGGCGCAATCCGAGGAGCGCTTGTCCACGGCTTTTGCTTATGAGCTTTCACAGAATCTCTATTTTGTGGGATTGGTGCTCACGTACATTCTTTGGGGCGCCGTTTTGAAGTTGCGAGAGACGCGGACCAGGCTTGTGCAGTTTGTGCTCTCGCTCGGGCTCTATTTCAGCGCTTATGCAGCGAGCTACGCCCTTGTGAACCTCGCAACGAAATCATCCGCGGTCTATTTTATCGCCCCCCTTTTCGGCTGCTTCCTGCCTCTTTCCTGGACGGTAACCATGTGGCGGCATTCGGATGAAAGCCGCATGGCCCCAGCGCAGTTGGTGGCGGTGCCGCGATGATGGCAGCCTTTATCTTCGTTGTGTCTCTTGCCACACTGCTGATGTTCTTTGTGTCCTATTGCCGTTCGTTGATGGCTTCCTCTCTGCGCCACACCCTCTCAAAGGAAGTCCGCGACGTCACTGGGATTCCCGCCTCGGCCTCCGGCAGGGACTTTGCAAAAATCATGCAGCTCCTCCAATTGTGCCCGGAACGTCCCGACGACCGAACCGACCTCCATTCCGTGGAAATCTATTACGGCATTCTCGGGTTACTCGAAAAAACGATCGCACGCTTCATGCCCGCGCTCCATCTCTGGACGGAACAAGAACGGGCAGGATGCGCGAATTTCGCAGCGGTGATTCTAGATCGCCGAATCGCCTTCAGCCGGGAGATCCTGGCGCAGCAGGGCGAGTTCTAGCCTCTCATCTTCTGCTAACACTTACGCGTCGCGCCCTGGATTCCCTTGTTTATAAAACCCGCGCGAAAGTGGTAACCTGGTTGAGCTCCTCCTCACCGGAGTGAGAGCGTCCGCAGCGCAAAACGCACCGGTGAATACAATCTGCTCGCAGTGTGGTTCCGTACTCGCCCCTGGCGAACGGAACTGTCGTTTTTGTGATTCCACAGAGGATCTCCGACTCCCGGATGGGAAGAAAGCAACGCAGGGTAACGTCGCGTTGAGGGCGCGCGCCCACGAAGAGTGGCGCGGAGAACTGAATCAACGTCTGCAAGCCTACCGGGCCCGGCGACGCAAGTCACCATTCAACGAGGCACAAACCGCGCTCCCCTTCGAGGAGGACGGCCCGGCTCGACCAAACGAGGCCGCCATCGAAGTCGAAGATCGCCCGTGGCAGACCCCGCCGCCCGTCGCCGACGACTTCGCGTTCACCATCGCTATCGGCAGGATTGCCAATTCATCCGAGCCTGCGGACCCGCGCGTTGTAATTGATGTATCTGTGCCGCCGCAATTGGAGACGCCAGCCCCCCAAGCTGCGCCCGAACCGCTGCCGGCTCCGCAAAATGGCCTGTTCCCTGTCGCGTCGCTAGACGAGCGGCGGCGAGCGTTGCTGATTGATGGAGCCTGCCTGGCCTTTGCTTATGGAGGTTTTTTGGCCCTATTTGGATCGCTCGGGGGGCATTTCACGCTCAGCAAACTCAGTGCAACGGTGTGCTTTTGCACCTTTGCCTTTGTCTATCTTCAGTACTTCGGCCTGTTTACGATTTTTGGCGGAAGCACTCCCGGAATGATGATTTCCGGTATCCAAGTGGCGAGCTTTACCGGAGATATGCCAACTCCGCGTCAATACATGCTTCGCGCGCTTGGATATCTTCTCTCCGCGGGCACCTGCTTTTTGGGCTTTCTTTGGGTTTTGTGGGACGAGGACGGACTCACCTGGCACGATCGCCTATCGAATACGTACCTGGCACGCATCGAGCCTTTAGGAGAGCTGGGAGAAGAAGACGTTCCGCACAGGGCCGCCGTGAATTAGGGAACTTTGTCGTGGCTTCAGCCGCGATCCACACCAAGCTTTTCCTTAAGCCATCAGTCGGCTGGGAGCTTTCTGGCCACCTTCTCGTCGGAAGCGATCTTGCCGTCACGAATGAAAATCACACGGTGGGCATGTTGGGCAATGTCCATTTCGTGAGTGACCAGGATGATGGTATTTCCTTGCCGGTGAAGATTTGCGAACAGTCCCATGATTTCTTCACCCGTCTTTGAGTCCAGGTTTCCGGTGGGTTCGTCGGCTAGAACGATGGACGGGTCATTGACAAGGGCGCGGGCAATCGCAACGCGCTGGCGCTGACCACCAGACAGCTCATTTGGCTTGTGACTCATTCGCGCTGTAAGGTCCACGCGCTGCAACGCCTGTTTGGCTTTTTCAACCCTCTCCTCGGCGGGAGTGCCGTTGTATATGAGGGGCAACTCCACGTTGTGCAAAGCGGTCGCGCGCGGCAGCAGGTTGAAGGTTTGAAATACGAACCCAATCTCGCGATTGCGGATGTAAGCGAGTTCATCGTCATCCAGGTCGCTCACCAGACGGCCCGCCAGCCAATAGTGACCCGAACTTGGCGAATCCAGGCACCCAATCAGGTTCATCAGGGTGGACTTTCCTGAACCCGATGGCCCCATGATGGCCACGTATTCGCCCTTGTGGATTTCGAGATCCACACCCTGGAGTGCGTGCACCAACTCCGCACCCATTTCGTACGTCTTCGTCAGAGCTTCCGTGCGAATGACAACGCCAGAATCAACTAAGTCCTGACGATACGACTCCGGCATCGTCGCTTCCGTGGGCATGTTCTTCTCCCTGTTGACCTAAGTTTCTTTACTGTGAATCTTCCGTTTTCTTTGGAGCGGAGTTATCGACCTTGATCATGGCTTCGGGCTTAAGCGTTCTCAGCGCCTTGTAGCTGCCCACAACAATCTCGTCGCCGGACTGGAGTCCCTTGGTTATCTCAATGTCCGTGACACCAGAGATCCCCGTCTCTACGGGCCGGAAAATGGCCTTTTTCCCATTTACCACAAATATGCCCTGAACTTCATCCTTCTTCGGATCACCAGCCGCTGGCGGGGGAGGAGCTGCCAGAGTGACATTGCCACTCTTCTTCGAGTTTTTTGCGGCCTCTTCCAAGTCCTTGCGAGACCTGACAGCCAAAGCTTGAATCGGGATCCCAATCACGTCCTTGCGCTCAGCGGTCTTGATCTTTGCGGTGGTAGACAGCCCGGGACGGAGATTTTCTGGCGGATCCTCGAGAGTGACGACGACCTTGAAGTCCTTTGCTTCTTGATTGCTCGTGGTTGTCTGCGTTGTGGCCAGGCCGGAACTACGGAGAACGGCTTGCGATCCGATCTCGGTCACCTTCCCTTTAAAGACCTTTCCAGGTACGGCATCGATGGTTACGTCCGCATCCTGACCGATCTTCACATTGACGATGTCTGTTTCATCGACCTTTACTTCCGACGTTACAACCGACATATCCGAAAGGGTCATGAGAAAGCTGCCGGTGGCGTTCTGGATGCCGGGGACGACGTATTCCCCCATACGAACAGGCAGGTAGCTCACGATGCCGTTGATCGGAGAATAATAAGTGGTTTTCGACAGCACGTCCTTGGTGTGAACCAGCACAGCCTTGCTTTGATTAAGTTGCGCACGCACCTGGTCGAGTTGCGCTTTTTGCGCGAGCATGCGCGCCTTCGAAGCTTCCACGGTTGCGACAGCTGCGTCATAGGTCGTTTTGCGCTGGTCGTAGTCCTGCTTTGCGATCAGACCGTCTTTATAAAGCCCCTGCCCGCGGTCGTAGTCGAGTTTGGCCTTTTCGAGGTTCGCCTCTTGCGTCAACAGATCGGATTGCGCAGCCTTGTAACTTGCGTCTGCCGCTTGAACACTGGATTCACCCGAGTTGATCGCGGCGTCTTGCGCCTGCACGTCGGCGTTGGCCTGCACATTGTCCTGGAGAAGCAGTTTATCGCCCTTCTTAATGTGATCGCCCTCTTTGACCAGGATTTCCGTGATACGCCCAAATCCCTGGGCGGTTATGTTCGTATACGTAGTCGGCTTGACTTCGCCGGACGCTGTGACCTGAGAAACCAGTGAATCGAGTTTTGCTACTTTGGCGGTCTGAACTGTTACGACGCCCTTATTTGCCTGGTTGATGCTAAACAAAACAATCCCGCCGACAAGGGCCGCTGCGCCTAGACCGATTCCGACCTTATGCCACGTCTTCATGCTATTCCTTTCGCCATTCCGCCACGGACCACCTCCGCGGGGTACACCGGAAGCTACTGTTTTCGCGTCTATCTGTAATACGACCGTCTAGGGTCAAATGTTTCGCCAGTGGGCGCCAGGCGATCTGCGGACATTCTGATTTTGTCGAATCTAAGTGGGTTCGGAATACTGCTCAGCCACCTAGCTTTATCTTTTTATCATTGTAGGTCCAAAACAATGGAAAGAAAAGAGTTGCGATAGACAACCAGGCCGCAACCTCCGCCCAAAAAGTTAGACGCGGGAACCAGGGTTTTCGTCAACTGGGAGTACTCCAAAAAGGGCCGGTATCGCGATTGCCGAAGGCAAAGCAAACGGTGCTATTGGTGTACGGACCCCCGGAGATACATCCTGCTGTGGATCTGAACGACATATCCGCGAGAGCAGACGCCGCCAGGGGGTTCCCCCCTCTTGGAACCCAGCAGATTTCATGATTCCTCCCTACCCTTGCAACGGAGCAAGCAAACCGCAGCCGGAGGAGCTCTTTCAGATTGTGATCGGCTTTATCGCTCGCCACTAAAGCGCCCCCTCGAGAGGTTCTCGAACAGGCCGAGCACCAACAGATCGTGAAAGCCCTCGAGGACTTCAAGGCAGCCACTTCGACCTCGAGAACAGGGCCCCATCCTACGAGGTGACACCGCTATCGGATATGTCGACAAGGCACTAAAAGCTGCCCGAATTGAGAAGGACCAGCATCCTTGCCGCCGATACCCGGGCACGAGTCGTGATCTCACCTTCGGAAACTCGACCCCGACCGTATAGCACAGTCTCAAAAATGCCTGCGCGGAGAAGCGCGGTGAAGGCTTGCGCCGCGCCAGGCTTGTCACTAATGTTCCACTTTTCGACAGGAATCCATCGCGCCAGATAGCGTACGAAGACATCGTGAGCCCGCTCGATCACCTGCTCCTGATAACGCCTTCCGAGTTCCGGAAAGCTGTGCGCATCTCGGATCACAACTCGATACAAGGCCAGCTGCTCGCCCGAAAGCAGATGCTGCAGGTACTCAATCCCTGCGGCAACCAATGCGCTGTGGGGAGGTTTTGCGAACCAGGGCCTTTCGGGCTCTACTTGTAGTTCCTTCCAGCGGCCGCTCACCGGGTCAAATGCATCCGGGTTACATGCCGCCTGCATCACGGCACTGAATAGATCGTCTTTGTCCTCGAAGTGTCGATAGACCGTTTTGATCCCTACCCCTGCGGCCTTCGCGATGCTATCCATGGAGGTCTGCGCATAACCCCTTTCCAGGAAGGCGTGTCGGGCCGCGCGCACGATCGCGAATCGCTTCCGGCTCATCAGGGAGGCTTTCGGATTGCTACTCGACCAGCGTCTCAATGCGCCTCCTTCTGCCAGTATCAGAGTTTCAGCATTATACGACAACGACCAGTGTCACATGAAACCTCCAGTCGCCTGAAAGCATCAATATGATAACGAACGTTGTCGTAAGAGTGTTATGGGAGGGCATCATGAACAGGTTCACAGGTAAGGTCGCGATTGTCACCGGAGCGGGTTCGGGCATAGGCGCTGCAACCGCCAAACGGTTTCTCAGTGAAGGTGCCGCAGTGGTTTTGAATGGCCGGCGGAGGGACAGGCTGGACGAAAGCGCCAAGGGATTTCCTGCCGACAGGGTTCTCATCGAGAGCGGAGATATTTCGGACAGGGAGTATGTTTTCAGGTTGGTGGTACACGCGGTCCAGAGATTCGGACAAATCGATGTCCTCGTCAACAACGCCGCGATCTCCATGTTTGGGTCGTTCGGAGCAGCTCCAGAAGAAGAGTGGCACAAGGTCATGAGAACCAATGTCGATGGCGTGTTCTACACCATACGCGCCACGCTCCCTCATCTGTTGCGGTCGAAGGGTTCCATCGTGAACGTGTCATCGGTTTCCGGTCTGGGAGGTGACTGGTATCAGAGCTTCTACAATGCGTCGAAGGGAGCTATCTCGAATCTCACGCGCTCGCTTGCCCTCGAGCTGGCTCCTCACGGCGTGCGGGTCAATGCCGTCAATCCCAGCCTGACGCTGACCGAGATGACGGCGACATTCCAGCAGCATGGACCGCTGATGGAGAAAGTCGTGGACCGTATACCCCTGGGACGGGGAGCGAAACCCGAGGAGGTGGCGAGCGTTATCGCTTTCCTCGCCAGTGATGACGCATCGTTCATCAATGGCGTGAATCTTCCAGTCGACGGCGGAGTCACAGCCTCCAACGGGCAACTGAACCCGACAGCATTTCTCGCCGACTTCGGGTTGAGCTGAGTGCAACGGTACGGGTCGAGCTTCCGAGAAACGCGCATAGTGGAGGTAAGGAAATGAAGAACAAGGTCGTCGAGAAGTACTTGAACAATTTTGCCCTGATCAACACTCAAGGAATGGAAGCCTTTGCCCGGGAGCAGTCCAAGCTGCTCTCTCCGAGTCTCCTTGCGAGTACCACCGACTATCGTGGCACTCGGACGGAACACGGAATCGGCGGGTTTTTCCACGGCCTCGAGGAGTGGTCGAGGCACTTTCGGTCGAATCATCATTCGCGCAAGGAGTTCCTCGAAGACACCCCGACCCATGTCTCCTTGCGCGTGCTCAACCGGCTGGGGCTGGTCGTGCCCGTCAATGGTCGGACGATCAGCGAAGAGGACGAGCACGAATGGACCGAGGAATTTGAAGTCTCAGCCGATGGGCTGATTACCAAGGTGCATGTGAGCGTGATCCTGAAGAGCTGCAATAACGTCAGCCTTGCTGCCTGCCGGATTCGATCGCCAATTCGCCATGGTCCCATCAGCTCAACTGATAACGATCAAGACGGCAAGAAGGCAACCTAATCTTTAGTCATCGCTGCGATTTTCTTCCGCAGGTTAGTGCCTTAGCCTGTAGGAGGTACTCCGACCTCCTGCCTCTTCTTGTTCGAGAATGCCTAATGATCAACCCGTCGATATCTCGCAGAGCCGTGCGTGCAGAGGCTTTTGTCAGTTTCATCCACTTATCGCGGGTCAGAGCGCACTGCAACGGTTTCAAATACCGTTGTACACGATGAACGATTTTAGCTCACGGTTTTCTTCAATCTGTAAGAGGTGCTCCTACCTCCCGCCTCTTCTTGTTCGAGGACGCCCAGCTCAATCAACTCGTCGATGTCTCGCAAAGCCGTGCGCGAGGAAGCCTTCGTCAGCTTCATCCACTTTTCGCGGGTCAGTTTTCCTTCGAAGTCACCAAGGAGTTTGTTCAACACCTTCTTTTGCCTTGGGTTGAGAGAACAATTCTTCTTTTTCAATTCCTGCCAGAAAGACTCTTTCGCGAGAGCACCGCTCGTAATCTGGTTCGAATGATCAATCGCGCGGTCGAGGCATTTGAGGAACCATGTAAGCCATTCTGTGACGTCGAGTGAGCCAGACTGCGTTTTTTCTAGAATCTCGTAATAGTTCCTTCTCTCTTCGAGAATCTGTGTCGACATGCTGTAGAAACGCTGCGCGCTGCCATCCGAACGAGCAAGACACATCTCGGCGATGGCTCTCGCGATTCTGCCGTTGCCGTCCTCAAAGGGGTGGATGGTCACAAACCAAAGATGCGCAATTGCCGTTTTGAGAAGAGGGTCTGGTTGCTCGTCGCTTTCGAACCATCCAAGGAATCTCTCCATTTCCGCATCGAGGCGATTCGCCGCAGGGGCGACGTAGTGGACTTTCGGACGGCCAATCGGTCCTGAAATCACCTGCATCGAACCTTCGCTGTCCTCCCGCCATGCACCGACGCGGAACTTGTCGGTTGTTCTGCGGACTTCAGGAAACAGGTTCGCGTGCCAGTCAAACAAACGCTCCCTAGTCAGAGGTACTTCGAATCGTTGGGTCGCGTCCAGCATCATCTCGACGACGCCCTCGACGTTGCGATCCTTGTGCTCTTTGAGGCCAGCCACGTTGCGTCCGAGCTTCTTCGCGATGGAGGAACGGACGCTCTCCGGGTCCAACACGACGCCCTCGATGGCACTCGACTTGATGGTTTCCTCGGTAAGCACCTTCAGAGTCGCCGTCCACTGCGACGCAAAATCATAGCTCTTCATTCTTCCAAGCAGCAGCCCCTGTCGCAGCCTCACTTCCGAAAGTAGCGGGGCTATGGCTCCTGAGTCCCAGCTAAATCTTGGCCAATCACGAAGTTCGTGGATGTAGGTTCTCGCCATAATCGCGCCATTGACCTCGCCACGATCCTAGCATATTCTCGTCGTAATCTCGCCATTATTCTCGCCGGGTTTCGTTGTTATCACGCCTGGATGATTCCTACGAGACCGCTTGTTGCTGCTATATGCTTGATTTGTTTGGACCTGCGGCCGAAGCGAGTTGCAACGGGCGTAACAGGTCGCTAAGCAGATCGTGACTGCCCTCCGCGAGAAGCAGGTCCGCGTGTTTTTCGTAACCCATCTTTACGAATTCGCAGCAGGCTTCTCGGAGAGAAAAAGCGACGGCGCTATGTTTCTTCGGGCCGAGAGGGAGGAAGATGGATCAAGAACCTTCCGAATGCTTGAAGGTCATCCCATGGACACAAGTTACGGCCAGGACCTATACAACCGCCTATTGGGGCCAAGCGCTACCCCTTGAAGGTAGGGTTCAGGACGAGAATCCAACTAGATCTCCGCTGATAGCCTGGGCGTAACTGTCTTTTATATATAAGATAAAAAAGCAGATACGACTCTGGCTTTCTAGGGTCACTAATTATTTGCTATTCGCGAATCGCGAATGTAGAATAACACCATGAACTTGAAGCCCCAAGACGTGGTCGTGGCGCTGAAGCTTTGTACCTATCCCAGCGAGCGCCCACCCATGTCTATTGTCGCGGGCGATCTTGGGCTGAGTCCCTCCGAGGTTCACGGTGCCATCCATAGGCTGAGGGGCGCACGTCTGATAAGCGGGAAGGATAAGCCCAATCTCGCCGGACTCGAGGAGTTCTTGGTGCATGGAATCAAGTATGCCTTTCCAGCAAAACGGGGTGAGGTGACCCGAGGCGTGCCGACTTCCTTCGCAGCCGAACCGCTTAAGAATGAAATCTCTTTTTCGAACGATCTCATCCCCGTATGGCCCTGGCGGGATGGCGATGCAAGGGGTGTGGAGTTGGAACCGCTATATAAAAGTGTTCCGGGTGCAGCCCTTCGCGACCAGAAACTCTACGAACTTCTGGCTCTCGTGGATGCAATCCGGGACGGACGCGCGCGCGAGCGGAACCTGGCCGAACGTGATCTGGTAAATCGATTGCGGTCCCTGCATGGCTAATCCTAATCTCCCCTTATTAGTTGATGCCGCGAAATTGCTGAAACCCGTTCTCGGCGAATTGGTTTTTGTGGGGGGCTGTGCTACGGCACTTCTAATCACGGACCAGGCGGCTGCCGAAGTCCGGCCCACGTTTGATGTGGATGCGATTGCGGAGATCACTTCCTACGCGAGATATGCAGAGTTCTCCGAGAAACTCCGGAAGCTCGGCTTCCAGGAAGATACGCGGGAAGGTGCTCCGACCTGTCGGTGGCGACAGCAATCAACAGTGCTGGATGTCATGCCTCTTGACGCGAAGATTCTTGGATTTACAAACTCTTGGTACGCGCCCGCCCTGGCCGCTGCTGAGGAACGAGAACTGGAGCCTGAATTGAAGATTCGTCTGGTTTCGCCGGTGTATTTTTGCGCGACGAAACTGGAGGCATTTAGTAGACGCGGCAAAGACGACTTTCAGGGCAGCCGAGATCTTGAGGACTTCATTGCAGTTGTTGACGGTCGAGCGGAATTGGTGGCAGAAATTCGAGCGTCCTCAGTTGAAGTACGTTCGTACCTAGCAGGAGAGAGCAGGAGACTGCTTTCGTTGCGCGCATTCACGGATGCCCTCCCCGGGCATCTTCCACCCGATGCAGCGAGTCAAGAGCGCTCGGTAACCATCACTTCCCGCTTACAGGAAATCGCCCGACTGTAAGCCCTAACGAGCGTCAGGGCGAGCCCGGTGAATACTTCTCTCGTCTCGAACAGCTGGTTCGCGAGCAGGGCATCACGCTCGAATACTCAGCCGAAATCGCACCCGCCAAGGGCATGTCCTGTGGGAAGAAGATCATCCTGCTACCAGGAATGGCACCGGCCGAGCAGTTTTCGACGCTAGTCCCATGAACTTGCCCATGAGATGCTTCACCGCGATAGGCGGCGCTCGCAGACGACTCAGCGCGTGCGCGAGACTGAGGCTGAGGCCGTTGCGTTCGTCGTGAGTAAGGGAATCGGCCTCGATACAAACACTGCGGCACAGGATTACATCTCGCTGTACTCCGGCGATGTGGCGCTTTGCTGCAGAGCTTGGAATACATCCAGCAAATTGCCAATCAAATCCTCAATTCCAGGCGCGGGGAATTCCTCCGCGCCTCCTACAAACTAGCAGGAGGCGAACGCTTAGTTGGAATCTAGGCGGTCAATATCACGGGCCTGCAACCATGCGAATTTGCTGGTCCTGCCTTTCAGTGTTCGAATGGAGCGAATAGGCCGCCTCTCCGGTTTCGCGTGATGAAACATGGACTCATTTGCGCCATCGCTTCGAACAGCTACTGCACGCTCATATCGCTCATGAACGAGCAAACTTCAGAAGCGGCCCGATGTCCCCACTATCGGCCGCTCTTATCGCCTCCAGATACTTTGTGCGGGGTTCGCCTTCTGTGACCAAGTTGGCCGAGCCCCAAGTGAATACCGGGCGGCCAAGCTTGATTAAGAGTATGTCTGCGATCAGTCGTGCGTGCCTCCCGTTGCCGTTTGGGAAAGGATGAATGAATGTGAGTCTATGGTGAAACCGAACGGCTATCTCATCCGGGGGATAGGTGTTGTTCTCGATCCAATAGCGTACGTCACCGCACAACGCCATGAACCTCTCTCGAATTTCGTGGACTGGAACTCCGATGTTCTTCTCAGTGCGCCGATACTCCCCGGCCCACTTCCACGTTTGGTCGAACATCTTTTTGTGCAGCCTTCGAACATATTCGTCAGATGGAATCTCTGCCGGGCGGGTGCGAGCTTCAATGGCCCAAGCTCTCGCCTGCAGATTATTCTCGCGTTCCCATTCGTTGAGTTCTTCTTTTGTTGCCAAACTCGGGATGAGATCAGCAAGCTCTTGCGGCGAGAGCGGGGTATTGCCCTCGCTGCCTGTTCCAAGCGTGGTCATTTGTTTCGGGCTTTCTTTAGTATCCGTCTGGTTTCTTCTTCGATCTTGTCCTCAATCCCACCGACCGGCTGATCTTCCAACGCCATGCTGTGCTCAACGGCGCGGACGTTTTCCGCTGCCTTCATTCTCGCGACTTGTTCCGCCAGGTCGTGAACGCTTCCGTTTTTTGGCACGAGAGCATAGACAAGTTGACATCCAAGAGCGTCAGCCGCATCGCGAAGGCTCGCCAGCGTAATCCGATATTCAGCTTCGGATTTCTCCAGTTTTGCGGCAAGTGTTGGAGTCTTTTTCAGTCGGGTGGCCATTTCCCGTAAACTGATTCCGGTCGCTTCGCGGATCGCGCGAAGCCAGCCCTTCTGTGGCCGCGACGAGTTTTTCGCGGAAGCGAATGTTTCCAAGGCTCTTTCTAGCTGTTTGGCACGCAATGCTCTGAACTCGGGCCTCATATTTTCTCCATCGCACTTAAACCCATAGGTGTACGAACCATGTCAATACGTAAACATATAGGTTCATAATTCATGGTCATGCGCACACCTATAGGTTATCACATATATTGGTAATGTCCACTTATAGGTGTATAAGGCAAGCGCAGTCAAGGGCTCACCGAAGCGCAGCTTGATTCGATCCACGAGCGGTTTGAGGTCTCCTTTGCCTTTGCCGGCCTCCGTGAAGGCGAACTGCGAGGACTGGATTGGACGGACTATGAGCAAGACGCTCTGCGCGTGAATCGGTCGGTTTGGAAAACCTTCGTAAACAAACCGAAGACTCGCGCGAGCGCAAACTCCGTTCCGGTCATTCGGCAGTTGGCCGAGATTCTGGATGACTACAGAAAATCCATCGGGAACCTGGCGACCGGAGTCATGCTTCACAACGGTTCCGGCACCCATATGGACTTCGACAAACTGGCCCAGCGAATCATCCGTCCGGCTATCGAAAAACTTGGCCTGGAGTGGTATGTTTGGCATGGCTTCAGGCGTGGCGTCGCGTCGAATTTGTATGAGCTGGGCACGGACGAAAAGATCGTCCAGCGCGTCTTGCGTCATGCAAAAGCGCACGTGACCAAGGATCGCTACATCAAAGCTTTTGACCCGGCAGTTATTGCGGCGATGAAGAAAATGGAGACGACCTTGGACGCCATAAATGTTTGTGCATCAACTGTGCACCACATTAACTAGGGCAGTGTGGTAAGCTATTGAAAGTAAACGCGGGAGAGGTGGCCGAGAGGCTGAAGGCGGCGGTTTGCTAAACCGTTGTACTGGCTAAAACCGGTACCGGGGGTTCGAATCCCCCCCTCTCCGCCAGAACTTTTAAATCCAACGAGTTAGCCCGAGATGAGTACCTCTCCTTGAGGCCCTGTCGGGCAAGCAAAAGCACTCAAATGTAGTAAAAATGTAGTAATCGCACGCAGGACAGTGCACCAAAAATCCCGCGAAAAAAGCAATAAAATCTAGCACGAAAAAGTTGTTGAAAAGCTTTTTTGGCTAGACAAGATTTTTTGCTTTTGATTGCGGGAACCGGTTCTGTCAAATACGTCAATACGCCAGAGTGCCAGTTTTTCCGATAACGTTTACGAGGAGTTGTCGCACTCTTCCCGACTGCGATTAATCGCAAGCTGTTCAGCGATCAAAACTTTCTAAGAAAGGTTTTGCAGCGTTTTCTCGATCAAACCCGCTGTCCCCGCATAAGGATCACCCGGACTGTCCCATTCCATCGAAAAATATCCTTTGTACGCGTGCCGCTTGGCGATCTCAAAGGTCTTCGCCAAATCAACGTGCGCCACTTTGCCCTGCTCCCCTACTTCTGTTTCCTTCACATGCGAAATCCCGTACGCGTGGGCGAACATACCCTCGATTCCTTTATACGCATATTCGTCGTCATGCGCTGCCACCGAATTTCCGAAATCCGGCAGCGCGTGCAGCCATTTGCTGTTCACTTCCTCAATCACTTTGACGAGAAAAAACGGATCTTCGCTGACGGCATCGTCGTTCTCCAGGTGTACCACCACATTCTTCGACGCCCCATACTCGGCCACCCGCTTCAAGCTCTCCGCGGTCCGTTCCACGTTCGGTTTCGAATCATTTGCTGCAGGAATGTGCGTGCGGACGCTCGGCGAATCGAGCGCCACCGCCGCATCGATCCATCGCTTGCTGAGCGCGACGGCACGCTCCCGTTCCGCGCTATCGGTCGCATATGGGCTGGCCTCTCCATCCACCGCGATATTCACGATCGCACCGCCCGCCTTCTCCCCCGCCGCGTGCAGCTCCTCCAGGTATCCCCTCTCCAGTGAACGAAAATGCTCGCTCCATGGCTCGATCTTTTTGATATTGAATTTGCGGCTGACCTGCGCCGCGAACTCACTCAACTCCATCTTCCCGCCGCTACTCTTTTCCTCCCTCCCCGCGATGAACTCCCGGAACGGATACGATGCAATCGCAATCCGCTCCTGCGGTGCCATCGGAAACCGTAAACTCGGTCCCGCATCCGCCCCCAGCGCCGTTCCTAAACCTCCAAATATCTCGGGCCATACCCCTGCGCAAACTACCCCTCCAACCGCCGTACGAGCAGCCCGTGCTACAAATCGTCTTCGCGTTGTGTGTATCAAATCCTCGCCAGTCTAGTGTCGCTCCTACTTTTTGTCACTAATCGCCTATCCTCTGTAAGGGCCACTGATAGCTGGCGAGTACCCACCTTTCCGGTAATCGGGCCAGCAATTCAAAACTGGAACTCTCTCAGGCATGAGCGTACAGTCATTCCGGCCCGGCGCAAAGACGCAGCATTTGCCCTGAACGAGCACAAGGAATACACAATATGAAGCCAAAAAATACGATCTGCCTCTGGTTCGACAAAGACGCTCAGGAGGCGGCGCGCTTCTATGCCGCCACCTTTCCGGATAGCCGAGTAACCGCTGTTCATGAAGCGCCAGGTGACTTCCCAGGTGGCAAGAAAGGTGATGTGCTAACGGTGGAGTTCACTGTCCTGGGCATTCCCTGTCTCGGTCTTAATGGTGGGCCAGCGTTTAGGCACACTGAGGCATTTTCCTTTCAGGTCGCGACAGATAATCAGGAAGAGACGGACCGCTACTGGAGCGCGATCGTCGGCAATGGCGGCATGGAAAGCCAGTGTGGCTGGTGCAAGGATCGCTGGGGCCTCTCCTGGCAGATCACCCCACGGGCGCTAACCGATGCGCTTGCGGCCGGGGGCGGTGAGGCAAGGCGCGCCTTCGAGGCGATGATGACGATGAAGAAGATCGATGTAGCCGCTATTGAGGCGGCGAGACGCTCCTGACGCAGACACGCAGCCGTGTCCAGGCTAGTGCGCACTTCATCGGTTTCCTCGTTACCGGGACTTGAGTGAGTCCGTGACAGGATTCGGCTTGCGGCAAACTCGGCTTGCGTTGACTTGCTTCATTGGCCAACCTAAGATGACGGCACCATGGCAGGGCCTGACGCGCTTACCGGCCAGACCGTCTCCCACTACCGCATTTTGGAAAAGTTAGGTGGCGGTGGAATGGG
>Ga0187781_10000148_pt1 | contig 47775 bp, 49 predicted proteins | sample 0715_SJ02_MP02_2_FD_132447 | JGI IMG/M metagenome (GOLD analysis project Ga0187781, IMG submission 132447) | Tropical peat soil microbial communities from peatlands in Department of Meta, Colombia - 0715_SJ02_MP02_20_MG | ecosystem: Environmental > Terrestrial > Soil > Wetlands > Peat | place... | reverse complement strand
TCATATGCGACCAGCCCATGACTGAGGTAACTGCATTGCCCTCCGATGCAAATAGTAGAATCCAGACGATGTCGCCGGAGACTGCCATCGCTGTTGCGCACAAGGCCAAGGCCCTGGAAAAGGTGCTCTGCCGTGTGATTCGCGGCAATGACGAGGTAGTTCGCCTGGCCCTGGTCGCGATCTTCGCGCGCGGGCACTTGCTGATTGAAGGCGTCCCGGGCGTGGGCAAGACCACGCTCGGACAGGCCTTGGCCCGCGCCATCGATTGCACCTTTCAGCGCGTGCAGTTCACCAGCGACATGTTGCCGTCGGATGTGCTCGGCATCTCAATTTATTCCGCGCTCGAGCAGCAGTTCGAATTCAAGCGCGGCCCGGTGTTCACCAACGTTCTTCTGGCCGATGAAATCAATCGCACCACGCCCAAAACCCAGTCAGCGCTGCTCGAAGCCATGAACGAGGACCAGGTCACGGTGGACGCGCATTCCTACGAGCTGCCGCAGCCGTTTCTGGTGATTGCGACGCAGAATCCGGTCGAGCATCACGGAACGTATCCGCTGCCCGAGTCGCAGCTCGATCGATTCCTGCTGCGCGCCCGCATGGGATATCCCGACGTGCACGCCGAGCGCGAAATTCTGCGCTCGGAAGCAGGCGCGCCGCAGATCAGCGAACTGCGACCGGTTCTGACCGGCGCCGATGTGATCGATATGCAGCAGGCGGTCAAGCGCGTCCGGGTGGACGAATCGCTGGTGAACTACTCGCTCGAAATCGTGCGCCGCACGCGCGAATCGGAGTTTCTGTCGCTGGGCGTTTCGCCCCGCGGTTCGCAGGCTCTCTATCGCGCCGCTCAGGCCATGGCGTTTCTTGAAGGCCGCACCTTCTGCACTCCCGAGGATTTCAAACCGCTGGTGGTTCCGGTCTTCGCTCACCGTGTGGTCGTGAACGGCCTTTACGCCTCGACCCTGAGAAAGTCCGAACAATCAGATCAAGTGCTGCGCGAGATCGTGGAGAACGTGCCGGTGCCCGTGTAACAGTGGTCAGTGGTCGGCAGCCAGTTGCCCGTTCCTGCTCCTCTGCGTCCTCCGTGGTTGCCTCTTTCCGCGTCTCGGCAAGACTATAATCCCGCCATGTCCTTCCTCCGCTTTCTCATGCTGCTCTCGCTCGTGGTCTGGATTGGCGGGCTGATCTTCTTTGCTTTTGTGCTGGCGCCGACGGCATTTCAGGTTCTGCCCACCACTCATCTGGCCGGGAATATGGTCGGGCGCTCGCTCGGCAAGCTGCACTGGATCGCCATCGTTTCGGGCGTCGTTTTTCTGCTGAGTTCCATACTCTATAGCCGCTTCATCGACGGCACGGCGCATGTGTTCGCCATACGGCACGTGCTTATCTGCCTCATGCTCGCACTCACGCTGTTCTCCCAGTTCTGGATCATTCCGCGCATGGACACGCTGCGCGCCCAGGTCGGTGATTTTGCCAACGTCACGCTCGATAATCCTGCCCGTGTGCAGTTTGACGCGCTGCACGTGTGGTCAACGCGGGTGGAAGGCGCGGTGCTGATTTTGGGCTTGGCGGTGGTGTATTTGACGGCGGAGGTTTTCAACCGGCGATGATCGGCCGTCGAGCGCGAACGCCCCTCAGGGGCTGAAGCCCGACAAAATCTCAACCCGACTTTGCGCGGCCCTGAAGGGCCGCTCTTCCGCGGAGGCTTACTAGGTTAGCGCTTTGTAGCGAAAACAGCCGACTAGGTGATCGTTCACCATCCCCACCGCCTGCGTGAAAGCGTAGCAAATGGTCGAGCCGACGAAGCGGAAGCCGCGCCGCTTACGGTTTTTGCTCATCGCATCCGATTCCGCGGTGCGCGCGGGAACCTGGCGGAGCGATTTCCATTTGTTCACCTTCGGCTTGCCTCCTACAAACTGCCAGATGTAGCGGTCGAAGCTGCCGAATTCCTCCTGCACGCGCAGAAATGCCTTCGCATTTTCGATCGCGGCATTAACTTTCAGCTTGTTGCGCACAATGCCGGGATCGCGCAGCAGTTGCTGGATCTTTCGGTGGTCGTAGCGCGCCACACGCTCGGGATCGAACCCATCGAAAACCTTGCGATAGTTCTCGCGCTTGGCAAGAATGGTGTTCCAGCTCAGGCCCGCCTGCGCGCCTTCGAGAATGAGGAATTCAAAGAGCTTGCGGTCGTCGTGCGCCGGCACGCCCCACTCTTCGTCGTGATAGCGCATCGCGAGCTCGTTGTTCGCCCAGGCACAACGAATCAGCTCGCGAGGAATCTTGGCCGCAGAACTCACTGAAGCTCCCTGAGAAGGACAATTCTACTTATACGTTGTCGATTCGAGGCGCGCTGTGGCGATTTGGGTAGTGGGCCAGTTTGGTTTTCCTCAGCCTAGCTCAGCATCTAGTCGAAACTGGCCCACTACTGGGCGATTGCGCGCTACTGCACACGTTTGAAATCGATATGGGCGTGCACAGGCTTATCGCCCGCCGGCATGAACGTCCAGTCTTCAAAATGATGGTCGGCGTCGATGATGGTGAACACTGCGTGGCTCACATGTCCAATCTGATTGCTGCCAGAAAAATCCATGAGATCGAATTCTATTGTTTTTCCGTCGGAGGAGGGCCGAGCAACCATGTGTGGCCGGTTGCCAAAGTCGCAATAATGGATCAGCGTCAGATGATCGCTGTCAACGTAGAACACGGTAACCTCTGGAGTGCCGGTGTTTAATTCGTGAACCAGCGAATTCCCATGCGATGCAACGTGCATCGAGAGGGACATCGGCTTGTCTGTGGACCAGGCAGGGTTGTCGGTTGTCAACGGACCTTGCCAGTTTCCGGCCAGCGTCCTCAACAAATCGAAAGACTTCTGCGCATCGGAAGCCGCGGCTGGCTTGGCTGGAGACTGCGCGTATGCCACAGAGCAAAGGCTCAACATTACAACGGCCAACACAAAACGCAATGATTTCATGATTTCTCCTTCATGGCCTGGTCTGGCCTGCTTGATCCTACGCAAGGCAACACGGGGAAGTTCCCGAGAAAAACGTAACCCGGAGCATTAACCTCTAATTGGGTAGCAGCTTGCTTTGAGCTCATCCCTCGTGCAGGGGATCAAGATGAAGGAGATGAAAATGGGTTCACGAATTGAAAGGTCCCGAAACGTGCTACCGCAACGACTTCGGAGCCGATTTGTTCACTGGTGACTTGGCGTCGAGCAGGGCAACGAGCTCACGCGCAGAGGCGGGAACACCGACCTTGCCTTCGCGAATGATCTCTTTAGCCGTGAGTCTCTTGCCATAGAGTTTCTCGTTGGCGCTGCCGTCGGAGCGCAAGGTCGAGCCTTCCAGAGAAACACCGGCAAACAAGCCCTTGTTGCGCGAATAGGACAGGATTTCCGCGGTCATCACAATGTCGGTCGCGCCTTCGGCGGTGCGTCCCTTTGGGCCGGCAGCAGCAGAAGCATCCGCTCCCAGCTTCACCTTGCTGTGCAGCAGCGACTCCGCCCCCTTGGGATTCATCACGAGCAGCACAAAATCAGTGGCCTGGCCGCCGAGCTGAAATCCGATGCTGGCGCCTTCGAGCGCATAGAGCGCCGGCGCTCCCCACTTGCCCTGGTAGTGTTCGCCGCCGCGGCAAATCATCACGCCACGGCCGTAGCTAGCGCCCACTCCGAATGCCGCCTTTTTCACCGACGGCAAAATGATCACGCACTCCGCTTTGTCGAGCAGGTCCTGGGGAATATTGTCGGGAATGTCCAGAATTTCCTTCAGAACAGTTCCCGCATCTTTGACGCGCTCTTCCACATGCTCGGTGTCGGCGACGGCTGCAACCACCGAGATGAGCATCACGACCAGACATGCTATGAGCTTGTTCATGAATACCCCCAAGAGTGAGATTCTAAGTAAATCTGATTGGGTTCGGCGCACAAACTTTACGGGCTGCATCTGGTTGGCTAACTTGGCGGTCAACACGCTGCAACTGAATGAATCCGCACATGTTCTGCCATGACCAAACGTGTGCTCCTTTTGTAACTTGGCACATCGCCTCTACCCTCCTAAAGTCAGTGGGATAGCGGTGTCCGGCGGGGACCGGACTTCGGCATCTGGCGTGCAACTATTCTTGCGGAATAGTCCGCCAACGTGGTTTACAGTGAAAATTTTGGGCTTTCCGGGCATGAAGTACACGAACCCCCATTTCCGGTTCCTACTGCTGCTGGTGCTGGCCGTCGCGGCTGTCGCTGGCCGGTCTCGGGCGCAGTCATCCTACAATTCCTATGCCCCCGCCTTCGCCGCCCCGGAACTCAGCGTGTACAACGCAGCGACAGGCGCGGCCGACGAATTTGGCGGCCAGGGCGCGATGATCACGATTCATTCGCGCGTGAATGAAGTGAACGTGCTGTTCATCGCGGTCGACAAACACGGCAAGTTTGTCCGCGACCTGACGCAAAAAGATTTCACCATCCTGGATGACCACAAGCCCCCGCAGGCGATCTTAAATTTCAAGCGGGAAACGGATCTGCCTCTGCACCTCGGACTGTTGATTGACGTCAGCGGATCGGTAAACAGCCGCTTCGACTTTGAGCAGGCCGCAGCCACCAGCTTCCTGCAGCACACGCTGCGCGCTGGTTTCGATCAGGCTTTCATTGCAGGTTTTAACAGCCACAGCCAGATTGCCCAGGACTTCACCGACAACTTGCATTTGCTCTCGGTGGGCGTGCACAAGCTGCATGATGGCGGCGGGACGGCTCTCTATGACGCTGTTTACCACGCCTGCAAGGATAAATTCCTTAAGGACCACCCCGAACATCCTGTGCGCAAGGCCATCATCGTGGTGAGCGACGGAGAGGATAACCAGAGCGAATACACCAAGGCGCAAGCCATCGAGATGGCGCAACGTGCCGAGGTGATCATCTACGCCATTTCCACCGACGACAGCGGCCTGGTGATGCGCGGCGACAAGGTGCTCCAGCAGTTGGCGGAAGCCACCGGTGGCCGGGCGTTTTTCCCGTACAAGATGAAGGACGTTACCCGTTCCTTCGACGCCATTGAAGACGAACTCCGCAGCCAGTACGTCGTTTCCTACAAGCCTGCCGATTTCGATGCCGACGGACGCTATCGCTCCATCGAGATTTCCTCTCTCAAGAAGGATCTGCAAGTGCGGGCCCGCAAAGGCTATTTCGCGCCGCAGGAATAACTCCGGCTTCCGGCTTACGGCTTCCGCTTTCCGGCTTCCGACTCCATGGTTTCAGATCTGGCTTCCGGTTTTCGGGACTGGTTTGAGGTTGCAATCCGCGCTAAATGCCGGATACCGGAAACCGGGAGCCGGACCCGAAGCCACGGAGTCATTGCAGGCGTCGCCGCCCTGTGTTACCGTCCCATTGATTTCCGGTTCGCTCTCTGGACATTGTGGAGGCGCTGATGACGGGCATCATTCTTCTGGTAATTCTTGTGGTCATTGCCGTTGTGCTGATCGGGATGTACAACGGCCTGGTGCAGCTGCGCGTGCGCTGCGATTCGGCGTGGTCTGACATCGATGTGCAGCTGAAACGGCGCCACGACCTGATCCCCAATCTCGTGGAAACGGTCAATGGATATGCAGCCCACGAAAAAGGAACGTTCGAAAACATCGCCAAGTTTCGGTCGCAGGCGATGCAGGCGGTAACGCCGGCGGATAAGGCAGCGGCAGAAAATCAGCTCACCGGCGCGCTCAAGAGCCTGTTCGCTGTGGCGGAGAATTATCCCGAGCTCAAGGCTTCCGAGGAGTTCACGCAACTGCAGGGATCGCTGAGTCAGACCGAGGATTCCATTCAGAACGCGCGCCGTTACTACAATGCGGTGGTCCGCGACCTGAATACGAAGATTCAGTCGTTCCCGACCAATATTGTCGCGGGAATGTTTGGCTTCACGGCGCGGCAGTTCTTCGAGACCGCCGAGGCCGACCGCGAGCCGGTCCAGGTGAAGTTCTAGGATTGACTGATTGTGTGGTTGAACGCTGCTGACTGCTGGCTATCTTCCCCCTGAGAACAATCTCTCGATGGTTCTCATCGGGAGAAACAAATGGTTGGGAGTGCCGGGCAGCGACAGAAAATCGAAGTGCTCATAAAAACGCCGGGCTGACTCGTCTTTCGCGTCCACAATCACCGCTGCCGAGGCCACTTGCCGGCTCTGCTCGAGAGCGCGGTGAAGCGCATCCAGCAAAAGGAACTCCCCCAGTCTCTGGCCGCGAAATTTTTCGCTGATGGCCAGGCGGCCGATGAGGGTCGCCGGAACCTCGGGATATTTCGGAAGCCTGCGCGCCATCTCTGCCGGCAGCGCTTTCAGATCAACGGCATATTGCGAAAGGGAGTAGAAACCTGCAATGGTCGCGCCGTCCGGCGTGAGAACGAAACAGATGGCGACCCGTTTGTCGACATCCTGCCCTGCCTGCCTTTGCAGGTAATTGTCGAGCGCTGCGACCCCGCAGGAAAAACTCGCGCGGTCGTGCGCGGCTCCAAGCGCCTCGACTCGGAACTCGTGTTGCGGCTTCCGCGGGGTCAGATGGCAATCCCCTGATCAGCGTTTTCCTGCCCCAGCGCGCTCCCGGTATCCTCTTGCCGCCGCCCTCAGCCTTCGGCCGGGAGCTGGAGGGTTCAGCAGCGCGTGGGCGAACACTTCTCGGGACCGTTCCTGTAACACCAGGATCTCCTGTTCTCGAATGGTCCGCACGGCAGCCTCGGCGGCGCTCAGGATCACGAAGTCGGAAACTGAGGTCCCCTTGATCCTGGCCGCGAGCGCGATCTGCCGCTTCTGCTCCCGTGTGAGCCGCGCTTCCAGCCGGTCCTTCCTTGACTCTTGTTCAGTTGTTGCTTGCGCCATTTTCTCTCTTCGCCTCTTTGTTTTGATTGTACGGTAATCTTCCGTACAAGTCAAAACGTGGTTGATTTGCGATACTTTTATCGGTCATGACTACTTCCATCCGCTTGCGCAGCTTCCTTCCGGTTCGCCGGCCTTATCTGCTAGCTCTCCTGATCGGCCTCCTTCCTGTCTCGGCTGCCGCCAAATCCTGGCGCGTCGCCGATTTTCAGGACCGAATCCACGTCAACCAGGACGGCAGCGCGGAGGTGACCGAGCGCATCACCCTGGTTTTCGAGGGCGAGTGGCACGGAATTCACCGCACGATTCCCATTGAGTACCCCGGGCCGAACGGCACGAACTACGAACTCTACGTCGAGGTCACGAGCGTCAGCGACGGTCAAGGCGGAAGGCTCAAATACGAGTCGTCCACTTCCAACGGTTTTCGTGATCTGAAGATTTACATTCCCGACGCGGTGGATGCGACCCGGACGGTCGAGATCACCTACCGGGTGCGCAACGGTACGCGTTTCTTCAAGGACTACGACGAGTTCTACTGGAACGTTACCGGAAACGACTGGCCGGTGCCGATTGACCATGCATCCGCCACTGTGCGCTTTCCCGATTCTGCAGCGGGTTCACTGCGGGCACAAGCATTCACCGGCGTATATGGATCAACCGAACGCGATGCAACTGCTAAGGTCGACAGCGCTGAAGCTCAGTTCGAGACCACCAATCCGCTGCCCATGCGCGGCGGCCTGACCATTGACGTTTACATCCCGAAAGACATCCTAGCGGAGCCGGGTGCGATCACGCGATTTTTCTGGTTCGTTGGCGGCAATCCCGTGGTTTTCCTGCCGCTAGTCACGCTAGCCGTGATGTTCCCACTGTGGTGGTACAAGGGACGCGATCCCGACCCCGGCATGTCGGTTGCGCCCATGTACGAGCCGCCGGCCGGCATTTCTCCCGCGGAAGCAGGCACACTTCTCGACGACTCGATTCACCCGCGCGACATTACATCCACGATGGTGGATCTGGCCGTGCGCGGATACATCAAGATTGAGGAAACCGCAGAGAAGATTCTGGTCTTCACCCACAAGGATTACATCTTCCATTCGCTCAAACCGATGGCCCAGTGGACCGACAAGGATCTCGCTCCGCACGAACGGGTGATGCTGGAAAATGTGTTCCAGGGTGGCTCAGAAACCCGGCTTTCTAACCTGAAGAACCGCTTCTATACCGCCGTGCCCGTGATCCGGCAGGACATCATGGCGCAGTTGAAAACTAAGGGCATTTACCTGCTCGATCCCGAGTCGGCGAACGCCTATAGCTTTGGCGCGGCGGTCGTAATTCTGATTCCGTTCGCGATTTTCCAGTATTTCCGATGGGCGAACTTCTTCACCTCAGTCTGGCTGCTGGTTGTGAGCGTGCTGGTCGCGGCGCTAATCTGGTGGCTGTTTGCGCGCGTGATGACGGCCAAAACCGTTAAGGGAGCGCGCATCCGCGTCGCGGTGCTGGGCTTTCAGGAATTCATGAATCGCGTGGACGCGGAGCGGCTCAAAGTCATGCCGCCGACTACGTTTGAGAGATTTCTGCCCTACGCAATGGCGCTAGGCGTCGAGCATCACTGGGCGCAGGCGTTTGCCGGAATCGTGAAAGACCCGCCGCAGTGGTATGTCGGTCCCGGAGGATACGCGGCCGGCATGGGCTTCAATCCGATCTTCTTTTCCAGTTCCATGCACAGCATGGCGTCGGATATGCACCAGGTCTTCGTTTCCGCCCCGCGCTCCAGTTCAAGCGGTTCGGGCTGGAGTGGTGGAGGCGGATTCGGCGGAGGCGGCGGCTTCTCCGGCGGAGGATTTGGCGGCGGAGGGGGCAGCGCGTTCTAGACTACTAGAAGACCGCCCTTACTAGTTTAGAATTAGTCATCCAATGCGCTTCTACACGAAAAACGAATGCGAGGAATGGCTTCATGGACTAGAGCGTATGAAGCCCGACGTTATCCCCGAAATGCATCGAGCACATACCCACTATCCTCCGTCGCCATCACGCATTTTCTATCTGGCCTACTGGATCGGAACCTCGTTGATGTACCGTAGCCCAGCACTGCTCTGGATTACCGAATGGGGCATCTGGGGAAGCAGCGAAAACTGGCACTTGTATTACAGACTCCGGCAAAGCTACGGTGATCTTCGGCTCCTCCATGAGGCGCCGGGCCATCTGTTTCTCGGCCACGAATCGGAAGACCTAGTATCGTTTCTGGAAGTCGCTATGCTGAATGGCTGGGGCGGATACGTTTTGACCCAGGCCGATTACGTTAACGCATTCTTTAGCCATGATGAGTACATCGACTTCTTTGCCGCCCTCGATGAGAATCTAGAAGGGATACGGAAGGAGTTCGGCACGATCCAGCATCAGACCAAAGAGGGCTGACACCCAGCAGTCTGTCGAAACATCTCCGCTAAAGTCACGACTCTCCAGACTAAGGTGGTGCCTATGCTCTCTGAGGGCGCCAAGCGCCCTCGCTTTCGCCGCTCTACTACTTTCCCACTATTGATCTTCCCTTGCGCTGGCTTAGAATCATCGCACTTCTTTGGGGTTCGGTTCCCGAGCAGCTTGAAACTGAAATTCAGATCGATCTGGAAGCCGTTTCTCGTCACACTCTGTGTGTTGGCGCCGCTGTGGCTCTGCGCGTCCGCGGCGCTGTACCACGTCATGCTCCAACCGCCGGAGCAGTTTGCCCGGGTAATGTCGAAGTTGCCCGGACCGGTTCCCTTCCTGGTTCTTCCCTTTGAAACCTTGTGGATGCGCGCTCGGGCGGGAAAACTCGCCATCGGCGATCCGGCGCCAGATTTCTCGCTCGCCAAGCTGGACCACAGCGGGCAGATCCAACTGTCATCCTTCACTGCGCAAGGCAAGCCGGTTGTGCTCGTGTTCGGCAGCTACACTTGACCGCCATTCCGGCGGGAGGTTCCCGCTCTTAACAAGCTCTATAAGCAGTACAGCACTCAAGTTGCGTTTCTGATCGTCTACATCACGGAAGCGCATCCCAGTGACGTTTGGCAGATGCAAAGCAACATCAAAGACAAGGTGGTCTTCGCCAGCCCGCGCAATGAGGACGAGCGCTCGTCACTCGCCGGGACGTGCGTGCGCAAGCTGGGCATCGAAATGCCGGCGGTTCTCGACGAATTCGGCAATTCGACGGAAAGCACATACACCGCCTGGCCTGAGCGAATCTACCTGATCGACCGCAATGGCAAGGTGGTTTACAAAAGCAAACCGGGACCCTTCGGCTTCAAGCCGGACGAATTGGCGGCGGCGTTGCACAAGCTGTAGCCGCGCGAGTATACCGTCTCCGTTTCCGACGATGCTCTAGATCAGTATTATGAAAAGTACTGGGCCGCGAAGATGGTCGCGGCCCATTCTCAACGACCTACCAGGTCACTGCTCTCCCGCCGAAACGTTGCTTCCCCACAGCGCGTTGCTGCCCCAGAGGGCATTGCTGCCCCACAACGCATTGCTGCCCCAGAGCGCATTCGAACCCCACAGGGCGTTCGACCCCCAGAGCGCATTGCTACCCCACAGTGCGTTGCTGCCCGATGTTCCGCTACTGCCAGAGGTGCCCGCTGACACTGCGGCCTGCGAAGTGCCGGTTACGAACTGAGAAGTGCCCCACACGTTCGCGTAAGACCACGTGGAAGAAGTGTTCCAGACTGCGGACGGATTTGACTCCAGATTGACGGTATCCGAGTTGGCATTAAACGAGGCCACCGGGGACATGGCCGTGCCGTTTGCCAGATCGGAATTGCTGAGAGCCGCTTCCAGGTCAACATATCCCGCGCCGATGGTGAACACGTCGTATTGATCGGTGTAAGTGATGCCGGTCGTCGGATCGGTCACGCTGCTGTAGGCCGGAAACGACTTCCAAGCCGTCTTCATCAGACGCGCCTTAACTTGATCTGGAGTAAGTGCTGGACTCTTCTGCAGCAGATCGGCCACAACGCCGCTGACTACCCCGGTGGCCATGCTGGTGCCGCTCAGCGTGAAATAGCTGGATGAGGAGGCGCTGCTGCCGCCCTTGACGTAGTAGCTGTAGGGCACGCGATTGCCGGAATACTCGTTGTAAAGGGTTGATCCCGGCGCCTCAAGGGAAACCAGCAGGTTGCCGGGTGCAACGATGTCGGGCTTGGCAATGGCATCAATCACGGTCGGGCCTTTGGAGCTGTAGCTGGCGATCAGGTCGTCCACGCGGGTGGGGGTGCCCATCGGCTTCATCGCGCCGACAGTAATAACGTAAGGATCGTTGCCCGGCGAAGTGATGGTGGCGTAGCCGTCGGTCGGCTGATAGCGCCCGTTGTTGCCCGCCGCCACCACAACCACGATGCCGTTCTTCCATGCGGTTTCGACCGCCTGGCAAAGGGGATCGAGCTTGTAGGTTTCGTAAACCGCTCGTCCCAACGAGAGATTGAGAACCCGGATGTTGAACAGAGGCTTCAGCGCGATCGCCGCGCTGATGGCGGAAATCACGGCGCTGTCGGTGCCCGCCCCATTCTGATCGAGAACCCTCAGGTTGATGAGATTGGCCTGCGGCGCGATGCCTTCTTCGGTGCGCAGATACTGAGGTCCAGTGGAACTGGAGCCGTTCCCTGCGATCAGCCCCGCAACGTGCGTGCCGTGGCCATATTGATCGTCGGCGCTCGCGTTGCCTGGAACAAAGCTCTGGCTCCAAATCACGCGTGAGGAACCGAGGAACCCACCGTTGAGGTCAGGATGGCTGCTGACTCCGCTGTCCACGAGCGCGACTCCAATCCCGGCTCCGGTATAGCCCGACTGCCAGGCAGAAGGAGCGTTCACGGCTGGCGCAGCGTTGCTCAGCGCAGGCGTGAGCGGACGATCCAAACTGATGTAGACAACATTCGACTGGTTCGAGAGTTGGACGATGCCGTTCGAGTCCAGCAGCGCCACCACGCCGTTCACCAGAGGCAAGTCGCCCAGAATCGTTCCCCCGAGCCCGACAATATCATTGAGCACACACCCCACAGGAGGCAGCAGCCCACTGCAGTTGACCTGCGTACCGGGAGCATACTGCACAATTACCTGCGCTTGCTGCTTCGCAGGATAGTTCTGCAAGTCGGGCGATATTTTTGAGTTATCTGCTTTCGCGCGCAGAGTAACTGCGGCGATCAGAAGTAGAAACACGTGCTTTTTCATGTTCCCCCACAAGCGCCCACAGGCGCGGTTTACCCACGTGGCTTGTAGTTGTGCAGGTACGGTTCCAAAACAGGAAAAGTAACTGCTTTATTTATCAACTACTTAACAGAACACTGTTGCGAAACTCATCGGACGTTTTGGCTCATCACCCAAGAAATCGAGACAAGTTGTCCCAATGGGTTGGTACCGGGCGCCTCACAGCAACCTGTCACGACCTGTATCTGACTGATTTGGCTTGCGAAAACCGTCGTAACTGCGACCTTCGTTTTGCCGCGGACAGATCCCCGCACATCGTTGAAAATTTAAGCACTTCCTATGACGTGGGGTCGTTCCAGCCGGATCAGGGTGTTTGTCGCCGCAATGTCATTGGCGGCATCCGTCTGCTTCGCTTTGGCGTTCTTGCATTGGCAATCCGGCGACCCGCTCAAGTTCGTCTGCTACGTATTGGCAGCCTTGCTGGCCTCCTCGCTCAAGGTAAGCTTGCCCGGCATTGAGGGGACTCTGTCGGTCAACTTCCTGTTCACGCTCCTCGGAGTGCTCGAGTTGAGTCTGCCAGAGACCCTGCTGATCGGCCTGTCCAGCACCCTGGGACAGTTCTACTGGAAGCCAGCGCGGCGGCTGAAAGCGATTCAACTGGTCTTCAATGTGGCGCAGGTGACAGTTTCGAGCACCGTCGCCTACGGCGCTTATCAACTGGTGACCATTCGCGTTTTGCATGGACCGGGGCCGCTTGCCCTGCTGGTGGCCTCGGTCACGCAGTTCGCCTGCAACACGGCGGCGATGGCCACCATCATCGGTCTAACCGAAGACAAATCCATTCCCGGGGTGTGGAGGGCGAGTTACCTCTGGTCGTTTCCTTACTACATGGTGGGCGCAGCGGCAGCTGGGTTGGTTCACTTCCTGAACCAGCACATTGGATGGCAGTCGTCACTGCTGGTGCTGCCGCCCATCTACCTGATGTACCGCTCCTATCGTCTGTATCTCGGCAAGCTGGAGGCGGAGAAGCAGCACGCCGAGAAGGTTTCCAATCTGCACTTGCGAACCATCGAAGCGCTGGCACTGGCCATCGAAGCCAAAGATCAAACCACGGGAGAACATTTGCAGCGAGTGCGCGTATATGCCATGGAACTGGCCAGAGAACTCGGCTTGAGCGAGGACGAAACGGAAGCCTTGCAGGCGGCCTCGGTTCTGCACGACATTGGTAAGCTGGCCGTCCCGGAACACATCATTTCGAAGCCGGGCAAGCTGACGCCAGAGGAATTCGAAAAGATGAAGATCCATCCCATCGTCGGCGCGGAAATTCTGGAGCAGGTCGATTTTCCGTATCCGGTGGTCCCCATCGTCCGCGCCCATCATGAAAAGTGGGACGGCAGCGGCTATCCGATGGGATTGGTTGGCGAGGTCATCCCCATCGGGGCGCGCATTCTCGCCGCAGTCGATTGTCTGGACGCGCTCGCCTCCGACCGGCAATACCGGAAGGCACTGCCGCTCGACGAAGCTATGGCGAGGGTGGTTGCGGAAGCGGGCAAGAGTTTCGACCCGCAGGTGGTCGAGACTCTCCACCGCCGCTACATCGAACTGGAGAAACTCGCCAACGAGCAACCGCGGCAGGCGCCGCCGAAACTCTCTACCGGCATTAAGGTGGAGCGGGGCGTAGCTCCAGCGGCCGGTTTCGCGGAATCGACCAAAGGGACGTCAACCGGCAAGGGCGACGGGAGCGGGGCTTCAGTGATTTCCCTGGCCCTGCGGCAGAAGCGGGAGATCATCGAAATCTGCAGGGGCAATCTTCTGAGCCGCGAGGACATTTGTTCATTGGTCTCGGTCCGGTTGAAGCGCCTGCTGCCTTACGATGCCCTAGCCGTGTATTGCCTCAAGAGCGGTCTGCTGGTGCCAGAATTTGTCAGCGGCGATAATTCCAACCTGTTCTCTTCCCTGCGAATTCCTCTCGGGCAGGGTCTGCCGGGATGGGTAGCGCAAAACCGCAAGCCTATTCTCAACGGCAATCCATCGGTCGAACCGGGCTATCTGAACGATCCCACAAAATACAGCACTCTGCGCTCGGCGCTGGCCGTTCCGCTGGAAGCAACTTCTGGCGTAGCTGCCGTACTGGCCCTTTACCGCGTCAGCCAAGATGCATTCACCCGGGACGAACTTCGTGCACTCGAGGCGATGGGCGCGGGGTTAGGGGACGTGATCGAGAATGCAGCCAAACCCAAAGCCGTGGCGATCGGCGCCGGAAGATCGTAAACGCCAGCCGAGCAATTCATAGGGCTACTCGATTTCGAAGCTCACATACATCAGCCCGCCGTCGCGCTCGACCTGCAAAGCGACTGGATCGCCGGGCTTCAGCGCCTTCACGGCCGCGCGCAGCGTGTCAGCAGAATCGATCGAGGTGGTATTCAGCTTGTGGATAATGTCGCCCGCCTGCAGGCCGGTGTCGGGCATGGTAAGATCGGCGGCCCTTCCTACTACGATCACTCCGGAGGGTATGCGCAACGATCCCAGCTTGCTGCTGAGCTCGCTAGGGAAATCGATGGCAAGAACGCCCAGACGCGGGATCAGGCTGTTCTCGGGATTGACCTTGTCGAGCAGTTGGTCCATCGTATCGTGGTGCTCGATCGCCGGGATGAAAAGAGTTTTCTTCTCATTGCCGCGCAGAACCTCCAGCTTCACCACCTGGTCGAGCCGGTGCAGGTACAAGGCGGAGGAAAGCGACGGTAGCGTCTCGACCCGGCGGTCATCGGCCGAGAGAATGATGTCATTGATCTGCAAGCCGGCGGCAGCGGCGGGACCGTCCGGGGTCACATCCACGACGACCACTCCCCAGTGTTGCGGAAGGCGCAGCGCCTCGGCCAGAGTGGGCGTGATCTCCTGCGTCGCTGCGCCAATCTCGACGCGATGGACGTGCCCGTACTTGCGCAGGCTGTGGTAAACGAAATCCACCACTCGCGATGGAATAGCAAAGCCCAGGCCCTCGCTGCCTCCGCCCTCCGAAAGAATGAAGGTGTTGATGCCGAGGACGGCGCCATTCATATCTACCAGCGGGCCGCCGCTGTTGCCCGGATTGATGGGCGCGTCGGTCTGAATGTAAGTGAGCGGCTTGGTGGGATCGGCCTGGCGCGCGACCGCGCTCACCACGCCCATAGTCACCGAGTTCTGTAATCCTTCCGGACTGCCGATGGCAAACACCAGTTGCCCAACCTGCGGCCTCTGGGTAAGAAGCGAAAGCGTCGGCAGGTCAGTTTCTTCGATTTTGAGCAGCGCGAGATCGCTCTCCTTGTGCTGGCCCAGAAGCTTCGCTTCGAGGATGCGGCGTTTGCCGATCGGCACGGCGGAACCGCCCATCGGCAGCGGCAAGGCCACGCGGATGCGCTGCGCGCCTTCCACCACGTGAGCGTTGGTTATGATGTAGCCGTCGGGATCGACGATCACGCCCGAGCCGACCGCGTGCTGGCGAACGATCAGCGCGGTCTGTGTCTTATCCTCCTCGTGCAGGGGACCATATCCTGTAACGAGGATCTGCACCACCGCTGGCGACACTTTGGCGGCCAGACTCTCCAGAGCACCGTTCAATTCGGCGAGCACATCCTGCGGTTGGGAAGCGGTTTCCTGCTTCGGGCTTTGAGCCGTGGGCTTCCCCGGGCCCCCGCTAGGCGCGTTTCCTTTTTGCGCGGATGCCGATTGCGCCTGCGCCGCAGAGACCAAGAGAGCAGCAGCTATGAGGAGGCGGACCTGCCCGCGGCCGCGAGCTGACATGGAACTCAGTGAAATTCGCATGATGCGTGCCTCCTGTTGGACCACCTGGACCAGCTCTTGATTCAACCTACCCTGACTCAACCTAACATGGAAACGCGCCGGTCGTCTTGGAGCACGCGGATTGGCTTCAAGGACGGCGGCCAGCCGTTATACACTGCACGCGCAAGTCGAGTACGACCCGGAATGACAGAAGCTGTGATCGAGACTTCGAAGGCGGCGCGCCATAGCGGCGGACTCCAGCGCAATCTGTGGGCAATCATCGTCGTTGCCGTAATTGCGAGTTGCAGCTTTCAGCTGTGGTGGTTCAGCCGGACCTGCTTCAAGGAAATCGACTTCGACGGCGTTGGTTATATCGGAATCGCGCGCCACATTCGTCAAGGCGAATTTCACGCGGCCATCAATTCGATTCGCAGTCCTCTCATCTCCTGTCTGATTGCCGCCGGATCATTCGTCAGCCGGGACTATCTCCACGCAGGCAAGATCGTAAACATAGGAAGCTTCCTGCTGGCGGTAGTTCTGCTCTACGTTCTCACCCAGAGCCTGTGGCATTCTCGCCTGGCGGCTGCTTTGGCAGCATTGTTGTTTGCGCTGGGTCGCAGTCTTGCCGCCGAGGCAGTTGAGTCAATCACCCCGGATTTCCTGTTCGCCGCTTTGGCGCTCCTCTACTTCTTTCTGCTTCTGCGCGCGCTGCGCAACAATCGTTTGCGGGATTGGTTTTTCGTCGGCGCGGTCCATGGTATCGCGTTCTTCGCCAAAGCCTTCGCTCTACCTTGGCTGGCGGTGTGCACCGTTACGGCTTTGGCACTGTCCCACTGGCCCAAGCCCGGCGAATGGAAGCCGAGAATTGCGCGGCTGGTCCTAGCAGCGTTGATTCCGGCAGTGGCGGCCACGGGATGGGCCGCGGTGCTTCACTCCAAGTACGGCGTCTATACCACGGGCAGCCAGTTTCGTTTGAATCTGCTGCAGTGGACTTTGGCCGCGAGCCGTGTCCAGCAAGACGCGACCTACTCCGTTCTGACTGACACGAGTCGGGACTACGATGACTACGTCGTACTCGACATGCCGCCGGGCTCGTGGATGTGGACGTACCACATCGACTTGCGAAGCGCTTCCCCCAGAATCATCCGGGCGGAGGTGCGCAACGTTCCGACGGCTGTCAAAGAGCTGGCCATCGTCGAGACGCCGGGCGGGTTGCTGGCATTCCTGCTCGCTTTGATCGTCCTGGCTCGGAGCAGACGCGCGAATCAAGCGGAATGGCGGTTTGCTGTTGTAAGCGCAGTGGCTGCCGTAAGCCTGGTCGCGGCATACTCCATGCTGGTCGTAGATTCGCGCTACCTGTACCCGCTGATGGCCTTGATCCCAGCTCTCTCTGCGGGCTTCGTCACGGATGAAGGCGACCCGGGCTTCCGACTCTGGCGCCGCATCTGCCTCGCACTGGTAGTCATCGGCGTGGTCTTTTCCATGACCTACTGGGCGTCGCCATTCCGCACTCTGACCCGCGATTTTCAGCTCAGTTGCTACGACGCCGGTCAGCACCTGAAGGCACACCCAGGTTCCAGAATCGTCAGCCTAGGCGCGGGGCCGTTTCCCGGGCACGGCGTAGGATGGGAGGCGGGGTTCAAGTCGGCGTACTTTGGCGAGCGCAGACTTGTCGCCACCATGGATTCCCTGCCAGACTCCAGGCAGTTAAGCAGCCTGATGACAGATATCCAAAAATCCTCTCCCGCCGCGATCCTGGTGTGGGGCAGACCGGACAACTCCCGGCGCTCCGACCTGCTTCAGCGCCTGGCGCTGCTTTACCCTCACAGTTCGACCGAGAAGATTCTGGATCCCGCGCTTGGGGAGGTCGGGGTGGTAGTCTTCCCGGAGGCAGCCGGCGGGGGAATCTAGTTGCTACCGTTAACTAACGGGTTATCAGGCTTTTACGCGCGTAACTTTCGTGATATAACCTGCCCTAAGCACAAATGCGGGCCTTGGCCCGTCTGGAGCTTGTTTTAATGCCGCTGACCTCATACGCAAACGACAGTTACGCGACCGGCCAGCCGCATAGAGGAGGCCCCGTGGCCGAAGAAGCACGGACCGGAAAAAGGTTTCCCCTGGAATTGCCGATAAAGATACACAAGGGTGAAACCGGCGGAGACGCCAGTGGAGTAACGGGCAATCTGAGCGCAGCGGGCGTGTACATCCGCGCCGATGCCGCACTCGAGATTGGTTCGCCCGTGGAGTTTGAAATCACGCTGCCCCCGGAGGTGACCGGCGGTCAGGACAACGTCATCATCCAGTGTAAGGGGCGTGTCGTGCGCGCCGACGAAACCGGCAGCGGCGAAGGCCGCGGCGTGGCCTGTGTGATCGACTCGTACGAATTCGTGCGGAACTGATAGATTTCTTGGGAGCGCTGACCAATGCTCAAACTGATTCTGGCCGATAACCAGGCGATCTTCCGGGCGGGGATTGCCAAAGTACTCGCCGTTGAAGACGAAATGCGCATTGTCGCCCAGGCGCAAACGCCGGAGCAGATGTTCATGGCAGTGGACAAGTTCCGCGCCGCTGTCTTGGTGGTAGCCGCCGGCTTCCACAACGATTTTGGGGCCATTGTGCAGGCGGTCAACAAAGCGAAAACTCGTTTGATCGTGCTGGCCGACACGGGCGAAAGCGCGCAGAAACACATGGCCAATGGCGCTCATGGCGTGGTCTATCGCAACGTTACCAGCGCCGCCCTGGTCGACTGCGTACGCAAGGTGGCCCGCGGCGAAAGCTGGGTGCAGGATGTCGCCGTCCCTAGCGAGCTAACCGAAAACGATATGGTCGGCTTGCGCGTTCGCGACCGCCTCACGGCGAAAGAACTTCGCATCGTCGCGCTCATCGTGCAGGGCTACAAAAACAAAGAAATTGCCACGCAGCTCGGCACCACCGAGCAGGTCATCAAGAATTATCTGCGCAACGTCTACGATAAGATCGGCGTCTCGGACCGGCTGGAGCTGGCGCTGTTCACCATCCACCACCGCATCCTGAACGAAGCGGCCGCCGCAACCGCTGCCGGAACAGTGCCGCAGCCGCCGGCTGGAGTGGTCACGTAAGACTCCCGCGGCAGCCAGTCTGCCTGCGCTGGAGCGGTTTAGAAGAGAGTGTGATCCGGTTTTGAAAGGGCGCGGCTTCCAGCCGCGCCGTAAGGCGCGTCATCTGATTCCAGCTCGCGGGCTTTAGCCTGCGAAGGAACAGCGTGCACCATTCCTAGACCTGTGTAGAGCTTCACGGCCGCCCGCGAAAGGCGGCCCTTCTGTCTCATCTTCTTTCCGGCGGACCCGCTCCGAGATGTGTCTTCGAATCATCTTCTGGTAGAGTTGCTTTTATCGCTCATTATGGAATTCCGACAACTTGGACGTTCTGGTTTGAAAGTCCCCGCGTTGAGTTTCGGCACGGGGACATTCGGCGGGGGAAACGAATTCTTCAAAGCCTGGGGCGCAAGCGACGTCACGGAGGCAACGCGCCTAGTCTCGATCTGCCTCGACTCTGGTGTGAATCTGTTCGACACCGCGGATATTTATTCGGACGGGCTGTCGGAAACGATCTTGGGAAAAGCGATTGCCGGCCGGCGGGACAAAGTCCTGATCTCAACCAAGGCAACCTTCCGCATGGGACCGGGCCCCAACGATTTGGGCTCGTCCCGGCATCACCTGATCCAAGGTTGCGACGCGAGCCTGAAGCGGCTGGGCACCGACTACATCGACATTTACCATCTGCACGGATTCGACGCCCTCACGCCCATCGAAGAAGTCTTGAGCACGCTCGACAACTTGGTGAAGAGCGGTAAAGTGCGGTACATCGCTTGCTCGAATTTTTCCGGCTGGCACCTGATGAGGTCGCTCGATGTTTCAGACCGCTATGGGTGGGCGCGCTACGTTGGTCATCAGGTTTATTACTCGCTGATCGGCCGCGAGTATGAATGGGAACTCATGCCGCTGGGCGTGGACCAGGGAGTCGGCGCGTTGATCTGGAGTCCGCTGGGATGGGGCCGACTAACCGGCAGAATTCGCCGTGGTCAGCCGTTACCCGCGGTTAGCCGCTTGCACGCCACTGCCAAGGACGGGCCGCAAATGCCGAACGAGTATTTGTACGGCGTAATCGACGCGCTTGATGGAGTCGCGAAAGAAACCGGAAAGGCCGTGCCGCAGGTGGCTCTCAACTGGCTATTGCAGCGGCCGACGGTTGCGACCGTCATCATGGGCGCGCGCAATGAGGAGCAACTGCGCCAGAACCTGGCTGCGGAAGGCTGGAATCTCACGCCGGAGCAGGTTGCCAAGCTCGATCGCGCCAGCGACGTGACGCCAATCTATCCCTACTGGCATCAGCGGTTCTTTGTGGAGCGCAATCCCGCGGCAGCGCCTCCGCCAGCGAAGTAAGCGACGTCGCGCGGAGTGAACGATCAGGATAGCTCAACTGACAGCCTCAATGCCCCCACCCATTCGAGGCAAACTCAAGCCCTTAAACAAAAGCCAAAGGCTCAAGACGATATCGAAGATTCCCATCGGCGTATCGAACCACCACAGGTTCACGATGTTCGAGAAGTTGGGCAGTACGCAGAAAACCGCCGTGCATGCGACGCCGAAGACTGACGAGATCACCCCGAAGACAGCCAGACCGCGTGGGATATAGCGAGACTTGAACCACAAATAGCTGCAGACGGTTGACGCCGATGCCCCAAACAGCAGACCGACGTAATAATAGTCAAAGCGCGTGCCGAGATAGAACATCGCCAAAGCCTGCAATCGTTCCGTTTCAAAGGCTGCCAGGTAATTGCTATCTCTCATGAGGCGCAGAGCGTCGAATAGCCGGAGCGTCATGGCCAGCCACATCAACATCCACACGAGCCTGAACAGCGCCGCCAGCAGCGCAAGGCCGCGGCTGATCGGCTCGAGAATCACATAGAGCGCAACCAGGAGCACGAGAACACCAACGCAGTAGGTGAGATCTCCGAAAATACCGACACGAAAGAGCCGCTCGTGCGCCAGGATTGTGCGAGCCGTTTTCGACGGCATTGCCCTGAACAATCAGACGGTCGTGGATGCCAAAATTGACGAAGATCACGACCGTCAGCGTTATGAGATAAGCTAAACCCGCAGCCTTTGCGGCTTTGCGTTGCGACTCCCCGACGGTATATGCCACGTTGGTTTCTCTTTGGCGGCGGCGAATCCTTGAAACTGAACTCTAGACGATCCTCTCGCCCACCGCTTTTGCCTGCGTGAACAGATACAGATAATCCGGGCCTCCGGCCTTGGAATCCGTTCCCGACATGTTGAATCCGCCGAAGGGATGCGCGCCCACCATCGCGCCCGTGCACTTGCGGTTGATGTACAGGTTGCCCACGTGGAAGTCGCGGATAGCGATTTCTATCTTGTCGCGCGAACTGGTATAAACCGACCCGGTCAGGCCAAACTCGGTGTCGTTGGCGATTTCGAGCGCGTGATCGAAGCCGCGCGCCTTGATCACCGCCAGCACGGGCCCGAAAATCTCTTCCTGTTCGAGCTTCGATTTCGGTTGGATGTCGGCAATTACCGTCGGCTGGATGAAATAGCCTTCGCCCGAAGCTCGCTCGCCGCCCGTGATGACCCGCCCGTCTTTCTTGCCCTGCTCGATGTAGCCGAGGATCGTCTTCATCGAGCTTTCGTTGATCACCGCGCCCATGTTGGCATTTTCGGCGGGATCGCCCACCTGAATTTTCTCAACGCGAGCTTTCAATTGTTCGAGAAACTTGTCGTAGATGCGCCCGTCCACAATCGCGCGCGAACAGGCCGAGCACTTCTGCCCCTGAAATCCAAATGCGGAAGCCGCCACGCCTTCCACAGCCGAGTCAATGTCGGCGTCAGCGTCCACGATGATCGCGTCTTTACCGCCCATTTCAAGAATCGTACGTTTGATCCAAATCTGTCCGGGAGCCTGAACCGCCGCGGTCCTGTTGATGTGCAAACCCACTTCGCGCGAACCGGTAAACGCGATATAGCGCGTCTTCGGATGCGCCACGACGGCATCGCCGAAACTTGCTCCTGCGCCAGGGCAGAAATTCACCACGCCCTCGGGCATGCCCGCTTCTTCGAGCAGCTCAACGAACTTCGCGGCGATGGTGGGCGAATCGCTCGACGGCTTCAGAATGACCGTGTTGCCACAGACGATCGAAGCCAGCGTCATCCCGGCCATGATGGCGCACGGGAAATTCCACGGCGGAATCACCGCACCTACGCCCAGCGGAATGTAATGCAGCGTGTCGCGCTCGCCCGGCAACTGGATCGGCGTTTGCGTCTTGGCCAGCCGGAGCGCCTCGCGCGAATAAAACTCGCAGAAATCGAGAGTCTCGGAAATGTCGGCGTCGGCCTCAGCCCAGTTCTTCGAAACTTCAAAGACCAGCCACGCCATGAATTCCATCTTGCGCTGGCGCAGCAGGTCGCCCACGCGGAACAGCAGGCCGGCGCGCTCTTCCACCGATGTGCAGCGCCACGATTCGAAGGCTTTCAACGCCGCGTTCATGGCGGGCTCAACTTGCTCCTTGCCCGCCTTCTGATGAGTGCCCACGATCTCCGACGGTTTCGCTGGATTTACTGACCTGATCTTGTCGGCGGTCTTGACGCGCTTGCCGCCGATGATGAGGTCGTACTCGCGCCCCAATTGTCCGCGGACTTTCGCGATGGCGGCGCGCATCTTGCGCGCATTGTCTTCGTTGCGGAAATCGAAAAACGGCTCGGTGACGAACGGCCCGGAATGCAGGCTCACCCGCGGCCGTACGGGGGCTTCCAAAGTTGCCATTGGAGGAATCCTTTCCCAGATGAGAGGTCGGGAATTAGGGCTTGCCGGGATATTTTACACCGGGGAACGGGCTGGGGATCTGGAGGGTGGCCGTCCAAGCTCCGCCTGGGGCTCGTGGTAGCCTGTACTGAAGGTGCGCCTTCGCAATTCTCCCGTGGAGCATCCATGAAGTTATTTTTCTTACCGGGTGACCTGCACTTGTCAAAAAACGCGAGCGGCTTTTTTGTGCTCACGATGTGCGGTCGGGAACTGGTTTCTACGAAGTCCCAACGCACTGCACTTGCGAGGTTCAACGCAATCAGAACCGAACTCGAACTTAAATTTCCGATGCGGGAGCCAACGCCCGAGGAAAAGGCCGAACTTTTGCAAAGAGAGATCAACAATTCTCTCCTCGGACATAACAGCCTAGGCGGGCGGAAAAAGAAGTCCACGGCTGGCGGAACGCGAACTTTTGGAGGTTAATCGATCTGGTTCGTCCCCTACCTTCCGACGACCGCATTCAATAGGCTGATGGCATCCCATGCCAAACGAGGACCCGCACCACTTCGATTTCGATCTGGACCGAGGGATTCGGACGCAAGTAGTCGAGAAGTTGGAGTCCAGTCCACTCCTCCCGTTGACGAAGGGAGCAGGGCCGAACGCCAGTGGAATTTACGCGCTCTATCTCAAGGACAAACTGGTCTACATTGGCAAGGCGTCGAAGGGGACCACGAAAAGCAGGCGAACGTTACGGGGTCGCTTAGCTGAGCATGTGAGCAAGATCGGTGCGCGGGAGAATATCACGTTAGCTGAAATGAAGTGTCGTTACCTTACCTTCAATAATGAATGGTGGGTCTTTGCAGCCGAGTTCGCGCTCATGAGCCACTATCGGCCGATTAGCTGTAACATACCGGCGTGGACAAAGATAGACAACGCTTCACAGTCCGCGCGTCCGCTAGCCGCATAGACAAGGGTCTGTTCGGTATCCCGCAAAAGTTCAAAGACTGGTTTCCGGAGGAGAAGGGCCAGATTCAGGTCGTCCTTGATGACGAGGACACGTCGAAGACGTTAACGTTTCATCCTTACGACGCCACGACTAAAGAGTCGCGCATTTTTGGCCTTCGCAACTGGTATGCGAAACGGGACGTGCGCCAGGGGGACCTGATCTCGGTCACGCTCGAAGATCGGGACCGCCGTTTATACCGAATCGCACTGGAGCGCTACCTTCTGGAGCGGCAGGAGCAACTGGCGCGACAAAGGCTTCAGGAGGCCAGTACGGATTCGGAAGCGGAGCAGCAACTGACCATCCTCTGGCGGGTAACGAAGAGGCGTCCGCGAGAGGTAGCACAGCGGGAGCTGTTGCAAATTGCTCAGCAGTCTGCGCGTCAATCACGTCCTACCGTGCTTCCCGCCGCCGCCGAGCGCCGCGAAGGCGTACCGCCAGGAACCCGCATCCTGCTTCGAGAACTGCACGAAGGAAAGTGTCAGATTTGTTCATTCACGTTTGAAAAGCGAAACGGCGAACCATATTTTGAGATACACCACCTTGACCCGAAGATCGGGCACCACCCCACCAACCTGCTGGTGGTGTGCCCGAACTGTCATGCACAGCTGGAACACGCGGCCGTAAGCGACCTCAGATGGGCAGGTCAGTGGCTCGTTGGGTTGGCGATCAACGGGAAACGTCTGTCTGTTCGGCAGCCCCTTGCTCACGATTCGATAAGGCGAGCGCTGCTTGGTCTTTTCATCGTGATTACTGCGATTCGGCTTGGGCGCCTACTCGGTCGGTAGGCAAATCAGTCGAAGCCTAACAGCCACCGAGCCGCCGCGCCCGCTCCATCGCCTGAACAGCGTAGATCCGCTGCGCGATCATCTCATCGTCCGCAGATTCTTCGGCCAGTTCTGCGAGCCTGCGCAGGACCTTTATATACTCCTGGCTGCTCATCTCGCAGGCTGCTAACAGCTCACGGAATGCTCGCAGAGCCTGGGCTTCCGTGGTCAGCCTTCCGCGCATCCTCATACCTCGCTCGTCGGTACCGACGGAATGGTCGCGCAAAACCCGAACATCTCTTCGAGCAGGGCCCCGTCGCTTCCTTCCCAGATGCTGCTGAGGGGCTCGTATGTTGAAGGGCCGTTGCCGTTGATTGTCTTCACAGGGGTCACGTAGTTCTTTACACTCGTGCCGTCGCCCAATGCAACAGGTGAATCGTTGGATGACAGTGGAAAAAGAGTCCCCTCTTCTGCACCCCCTCGCTCGTCAGTAATCTGACCCATGCCAAACGATTGTAACATCCCAGGCGAAGGTGAGGCGAAAACGAAGGGTCGTAGCTTCTACACATCCGGACGAATGAAGCCGACTCTACGGGGCTGAAAAATAAGGAAACAGTAACTCCTCAGAACTTATAAGTTGGCGAGATTCGAAAGTCAAAACCCCAATGCGCCAAAAGCGCGAAGCCAAAGGGGGTGGTATCAAGAACCGGTTGGCACCGATACCCTCACCGGCTCCAAATGCGCCGTGAAATGCCTTAAGAACGGCGCTTCGTAGGTCAGGCGCAGGCCGGGGATGCGCTCGCGGTTCTTCCACACTTCCAGAATCACTTCGACCACGTAGTCGATGTGGCTTTGGGTGTAGACGCGGCGCGGAATGGCCAGGCGCACAAGGTCCATCTTCGCCGCGGCAGCGAACATTAAAGTGCCGATTTCGACCGAGCGGATTCCGCCTTCGAGATATAGCTCGGCCGCCAACGCCACGCCGGGGAATTGCTCTGGCGGAATGTGCGGCAGAAACGCGCGTGCATCGAGATAAATGGCGTGTCCGCCTGGCGGCTGCACAATCGGCACTCCCTGGGCCGCGATGTGATTGCCCAGATACGCGGTCGAGGCGATGCGGTAACGCAAATAGTCTTCTTCGAGCGCCTCCTGCACGCCCACGGCGATGGCTTCGAGATCGCGCCCGGCTAGACCTCCATAGGTGGGATAGCCTTCGGTCAAAATCAGCAGATCTTTTTCCTGCTGCGCGAGCAGATCGTCGTTGGTGCAGAGAAAGCCGCCGATGTTGGCCATGCCGTCTTTCTTGGCCGACATGGTGCAGCCGTCGCCGTAGCGGAACATTTCCTGCGCAATTTCTTTGGGGCTTTTCGATTCGTATCCTTTTTCGCGCAGCTTGATGAACCATGTATTTTCGGCGAAGCGGCAGGCATCGAAATAAAGCGGAATACCGTGACGCTTGCACACCGCACTCACTTGGCGCACGTTTTCCATCGAGACAGGCTGGCCGCCGCCGGAATTATTGGTCACGGTGAGCATGACGAGCGGCACCCGCTCGCGGCCCACTCGCGCGATCAGCTTCTCGAGCTCCACCACGTCCATGTTGCCTTTGAAGGGATGCTGCAGCGCGGGCTGGCGTCCCTCGGGAATGACCAAGTCAACGGCTTCGGCGCCCACAAACTCCACGTTCGCGCGCGTGGTGTCGAAGTGCGTGTTGTTGGGGACGACATCGCCTTTCTTGCAAGCCACGCCAAACAGGATGCGCTCGGCGGCGCGTCCCTGATGCGTGGGGATGACGTGCTTGTAGCCGAAAATCTCCTGAACGGAACTCTTGAAGTGGTCGAAGCTGCGGCTGCCGGCGTAACTTTCGTCGCCTTCCATCACGGCAGCCCACTGCTGTGTGGACATCGCGCCGGTGCCGGAGTCGGTGAGCAGGTCAATCAGAACATCGTCGGCCGGCAGGAGAAACAGATTATAGTGAGCTGCGTGGAGCAGCTTTTCGCGATCTTCGCGGGTCGTCCAGCGGATCGGCTCAACGCTCTTGATGCGAAAGGGTTCGATAATAGTCTTAATCGGCATGAGGCGCAACCGCGGGGAGATTCCCGTAACGCGAAACGCTATATCATACGCCGGAGCGCAAAGGCAGTGCCTCAGACCTCGGACCTCAGACCTCAGACAACATTTCGCAGCCTGACTTGAGTCCTGAGGTCTGAAGTCTGCGGTCTGAGGTCGGTTCTTAGTGGTAGACTCGAACGTTTTCGCGAAAGGCAACCCCATGGACATGCAGCGGGTTGGAGTTGTCGGGGCAGGCACGATGGGCAACGGCATTGCGCACGTCTTCGCACGCTCTGGGTACAGCGTGCTTCTGTGCGACGTAGAGCAGCGGTTTCTCGATCGCGGGCTCGACACGATCAGCAAGAATCTCGACCGCGAAGTTGCCAAGGGTAAGATCGCGGCCGGCGACAAAACTGCCGCGCTAAAGCGTATCCAGACGGTTACGGATTACGCGAAACTTTCCGGTTACGCATTTGTCATCGAGGCCGCCACGGAAAAGTTCGAGATCAAAGCCGAGATCTTTCGCCAACTGGATCGGCTGACGCCGCCCGAGGCCATCCTGGCGTCCAATACTTCGTCAATTTCGATCACCAAACTCGGAGCGCTGACCAAAAGACCGGACAGAGTCATCGGCATGCACTTTTTCAATCCGGTTCCGGTGATGAAATTGGTAGAGGTCATTCGCGGGCTCGTGACTTCCGATGAGACCTTCGCGACGGTTCGTGACCTCGCGATCAAACTCGACAAGACTCCCGTCGAGGTCAACGACGCGCCTGGCTTCGTCTCGAACCGCGTGCTTATGCCCATGCTCAACGAAGCCATGTTTGCGGTCATGGAAGGCGTGGCTACGCCTGAGGCGGTAGACGAAGTTTTCAAGCTGGGGATGGCGCATCCCATGGGGCCGCTGACGCTGGCCGATTTCATCGGCCTTGACGTTTGCCTCGACATCATGCGCGTGCTGCACAGCGGCTTCGGCGATCCCAAGTACCGGCCCTGCCCGCTGCTGGTCAAGATGGTGGACGCGGGATGGCTGGGCAGAAAGAGCGGCAGAGGATTCTACAAATATTGATCTTGGAGGGCGAAGCTGCCAGCCGAAGGTATTGGCTAACCAAGAAGTTACTCCCTCATCCACAGCCCACGCGCGTATGCTGCGAGCATGGGTGTTTCTGTCTCCATGCTGGCCTCGGGTAGCCGGGGCAATTGCGCGATCGTGGCCAGCGCCCGCACCAGGATTCTGGTCGACGCCGGCATTTCCTGCCGCGAAACTTTCAAGCGCATGAAGTCGCTGGGCGACGATCCGTGTTCGCTCTCGGCAATCCTCATCACCCACGAGCATGGCGATCACATTTATGGACTTGCAACCCTCGCCCGAAAGCTGCCCGTCCCTGTGTTCATGACGGGAGCAACGCACCATGCTTGGGCGCGGGCTATGCGCGATGAAAACGGCGAGAAGCCACAGCTCGAAAAATTCGAGCGCTTCGAGTCCGGCCACAGATTTCAAGTCGGTGACATCGAGGTAAAGCCCTTCACCATTCCCCACGATGCCGCCGATCCTGTGGGCTTCACCTTCCGCGCCGAGGGCATCAAGATCGGCTTTGTCACCGATCTAGGCTACGTCCCAGCCAGCGTGCGCGATCATTTGCGCGGCTGCGACGTGCTGGTCATCGAGTCGAACCACGACCTGGAAATGCTGCGCATCGGGCCGTATCCGTGGGCGGTAAAACAGCGCGTGATGAGCCGCGTGGGCCACCTCTCGAACGAAGCCCTCGCAGATTTTCTTATTAACGACTATGATAATAGTGCAACCTTCGTAATTCTGGCGCATCTCTCTGAGCAGAACAACCATCCGGAGATAGCGCGAAGAGAGGCAGAAAAGGCGCTGGCTGCCCGCGGCGGTTTATTTAACAACCGTGTGTTGCTGGCGGTGCAATCGCAAGCGATTGCGCCGGTTTGCCTCTAGCCAGACTCAGACCGTGTTGGCCTGGTTGTTGCAGCATATTGCCCGATGAGCCAACAGTGCATTGATCCTATCGTAGGCAAGATATTGGCCGGCTGGCGCTACGATATTTCCGGCCTTGCGCCGGAAATGCGCGGCGACTACGAAAGCCATCTGACAGCTTGCCGGCGGTGCCGCAGCCGTCAAGAGCTGCACCGCGTCATTGACGTCGGACTGATCACCTTAGCCTCGATTTCGGCTGCTGTTTTCCTGCTGGCCTTTGGCGTGATCCGGCATTTTGGCCCTCCTTTCGCGTTCTGGCTGGAGATCGCGGCGCTTGTCGGCTTCGCCCTTTCGGCTTTGATCTGGCTGGGCGTAGCTGTGGCGACGCCCGCGCCGGTGACCATGCTCGACGCGGCCAAGGAAGGCGCGCGCCGCGTGCACGACCACCTGCCGCAGGAAATTCGCCAGCGCCTCCCAGAAGAAATTCGCATCAAAATCACTGGGACATAACTTCGCATCGGGGGCGCGCATGACCGTCTACTCCAAGCCCGCCGTGCTCGATGCCGCATACGGCAGCCATCCGGTTTCGTTCCAGATATTTCTGCGCCTGCGGCCGGCCGCTCCTGACGTTGCTTTCACTAAGTAAGAACGTCCTCAAGCCACGGTTGCGCAGCTGGATTCTGCTGTGGAAATTCTTTTCTCTCCAAGTTCGACAAATTGCGAGACAATAGTCTGTAATGCTTCGGGCCCTAAAGACACTGCGGGTAGTGCAGTGGCTCCTGCTGGTCAGTATTTTGCTCTATGCCGTCGTTGGAGAAGTCGTAGCCGTCGGCAGCCGCTCGGCCAATCCCAAGTTGGACTATCTGTTTACCACTACGGCTGTGGCCGTCGTCGGAGTGATCTTCCTGGTGCGGCGCACTCTGGTGTTGCGCGTCGAGGAGATTCTGGCGGCTCACCCCGAGGACAGCCTCAGTCTCAGCCATTGGCGGACAGGTTACATCGCTACTTACGTGCTTTGTGAGTCCCTGGCCCTGTTCGGTTTAGTGTTGCGCTTTTTGGGCGGCGACTTCCAGCAGAGTCTTCCCTTCTATATCGGAGGGTTCACCCTGCTCCTGTTCTTCCGTCCGCGAGCCCCGATCGGAGCTTGATTTCGGACAGGAGACCATGTCTGTCTAAGAGCCCGGTCGAAGAAACTACCGCGAATGCCCAGATTGGAGGCGGTGCGGCTCGTCTTTGAGCACATGAAGTGTGGCGGGAGGTCCGCCGGGCCGGTCGTGCCGTTTTGCTCTAAACGGATGTATCGAACGGTCCATATTCGTAGCGCGGCCTATTGTCTCTATTGCGGCCGCTTCCCCTCCAAGTTCTCGATTCGCTCTTCGTGATTCATGAGAATGTTGGCGACACGCAGCATGCCTTCGTCTAGCCGGATCGTCGCTTGCGCTAAACGATCCATGTTCTCAATGAGCTTCGTAAACCGCGCCTCGATGCGTTTCTCGCTGTCGCGCTGCACTGCAGCCAACAGTTCCACACTTTGCGTCAGGGCTTCCAATCGTTCGTCGATGTTCATGCCGCTAGGTTATACATAGCGCTACGTAGTGTCAAGAAATTTATTTCCTCTGTTTTCATCTGGCTACAAAGCGCTACGTATGTTCGCTAAAGCTGACGTGGTAAAATTTTGGCGATGTCACCGAAGAATGCCGCTGCCGTAGCTCTCGGCCGAAAAGGCGGAAAGGCGCGCGCCGCCAGGATGACGCCAGAGGAGCGTAGCGAAGCCGCCCGCAAAGCCGTCGAAGCTCGCTGGGAGAAAACCCTGGACAAGCTGGAACGTCGCATCGCCCGCCGCAGCAAGCCGGCCAAGGGCAAACCTGCCCGCTAAGGGACCGATCCCGAGGGCCTCCTCGAACCGAGACCTGACTTCGGTCGCCTAGGCTCTTACGTGGCAGCTAGCCATCCCGCGCTTCTCCAGATATTGCTGGTGGTAGTCCTCTGCTGGATAGAACGCCACAGCGGGAACAATCTGGGTCACGATCGGCTTGGAGTAGCGGTTGGCCCGCTCAAGTGCTTCCTTCGAGGCCTGCGCTTCCGCTGCTTGCTCTGGCGAATGATAGAAAATCGCGGAGCGATACTGCGTGCCCCAGTCCGGGCCCTGGCGGTTCAACTGCGTGGGATCGTGATTCTCCCAAAACACTTTCAGCAGATCGGCGTACTGCACCTTCGCCGGATCAAATTCGACCTCCACGGCCTCGGCGTGGCCGGTCCGGTCCGTGCAAACCTCTTTGTAGTTGGGGTTCTCGGTGTGGCCGCCGGTGTAGCCGACCCGGGTGGAAATCACTCCCGGAATCTGCCGGAATGTGTGCTCGACTCCCCAGAAACAGCCTGCTGCGAACGTGGCTTTCGCCATAGCCTCACCCTCGGTGGTCAAGAATTCGTGTTGTCCCTCATTGGATGACAAAATCGCCGGAAGGTTACGGGATTGCAAATTCCTTCACTCGCAGGGCGATTGGCCGTTTGGGTAATTGACGCCGCCAGGGAATCGCGATAAAGTCCCGGAATGGTGCGGGTGGTAGTGTGTCCGGTACCATTTCTCCCCCCACTTTCAGATTATGTTACGCACGTTGCGGCAATTTCCGTTGCTGGTACTGCTGGCTTTGGCGGCTTCGCAGGCGGCCCTGGCAGCTTCAGGATTCTCCTCGCAAGCCCGCCTGGGTTATCGCGAAGGCGACCAGTGGGAGCCAGCGATGGCTGCCGACGGCCATGGGCACGTCTACGTTCTCTACCCGCAGTACGGAGCCGTGCGCGGTTGCTCGGCCTGCTCTGTCCCTTCGATGGTCTTGCAGGTCAGCTATGACAATGGCATGTCATGGCTGCCCTCGAGAGTTCTGCTTCCGCTTCCTACTGGCCAATTCGATCCGCAGATTGTAGTCGATCCGGTGGATCGCCAGACCGTCTATGCCTCCTGGCTCGAGAACAACAAGCGCGACATCATCGTCGCCCGCTCGCTAGATTTCGGCCACAACTGGTCGTTCTCTTTCGCCGAGCGCGGGCGGGAAGAAACCGACAAGCCGGTGCTGACGGTTCGTGGCAGCGATGTCTACGTGGGATTCAATCGCGAAGAGGAATTCTACGTCGCCGCGTCTCACGATTTCGGACAAACCTTCAGCCGCGTCAGTATCAATCCCAACGCCCAGCCGGGATGGTCGCTGGCCGGTGGAGCTACGGTCGATCCCGCGGGCAACATCTATTTCGGCTGGACGGCCTATGCTCGCCACGAACTGCCCACGCGCCCGGTCGCCGTTTATGTCAGCCGCTCGTCCGACGGCGGACGCACCTGGAACACCATGCTGCTCGATACGTCGGGCGCGCCTCCGGATTGTGAAGCGCAAGACTGCGAGGATGGATTCCTGGGCGCGCAGATCGCGCTCGCCTCCGACGCCGCCGGAGCCGTCTATGCTCTCTGGAATGGCGGCAGCGTCAACGGCGGCCCGGAGCGTATTTACTTCTCATCCTCGACCACGGGCGGAGCCAGTTGGTCGGCGCGCGCTGATGTTTCCCTCGCCACCGCGGGCGTCGAGCACTGCTTCCCCGCCATTGTGGCAGGTGCCGCGGGCGATGTTCGTGTCGCCTGGATGGATGAGCGGGCGAACGAGACCGGCCATCCTGACCGCCGGCTCTGGAATACCTTCTACCGTGCCTCGACCAACGGCGGCGCCACCTGGGGCGCCGAGACCCAGCTTTCCAGCCACGCTCTCGGATACGACTACATTCTGCGCGAGGGCTTCCGCTTCCCCTTCGGCGATTACTTCGGCCTCACCATCGATAGCGAGGGCTCGACTCTCGCCGTGTGGGGCGAAGGCCGCGATTACAAATCTCCCGGGTCAATCTGGTATACGCGGGGAAGATAGGCAAGATCGCCGTCTGATTAGCGCAGTGGCAGGCGTGAAATCGCAAGGCCACTCTCGCTAAACTCACAGCGTCCAACGGGTCACATCTAATGACCAAAGATGAGAAAACGCGACTCTCCGCTGTGCTTCGTGCGGCTGAGTACCTATTCCTTGAGAACATCGCCCTCAAGCTAGTCCTCGAACATCGTCAGGTTGCCAACTGGCAGAAGCTGCTCGACCATCTTGTGGCCGACAAAGAAATGCTCGCCGGTGTCCGTCTGAAGTTTAGCGATCTCTACCGTGAAATCGAGAAATCAGATGATCCCTCCCTGGTCCTTGAGACCTTCATCGGCGGACTTCCACAACCGAAGAAACCGCACTGATGTCGATGAGTGGCCCGGCCGCTTCGCGGCCTGCGGAGAAATTTCGCGCCTCCCCGATTCTCACTCCAACTGCATCCCGCCCGTCAGTTCCGCGATCCGCACGACTTCGTGATCGCGGCACCAGGCTTCGAGCGCATCCACGACCTTCTCCGTCGCGCACGGATCCCAATAGCTCGCCGTGCCGATCTGCACGGCGGTCGCTCCCGCCAGCATAAACTCGACCACGTCGGCCGCGGTCGAGATCCCTCCCATGCCAATCACCGGAATCTTGACCGCGTGCGCGGCGTCGTAGACCATGCGCACGGCGATGGGCTTGATCGCCGGGCCGGACAATCCGGCCGTAACGTTGGCGATCCGCGGCTTGCGCGTTTCCGGATCAATCGCCATGGCCACGAATGTGTTCACCAGCGACAAGGCGTCGGCGCCCGATTCCTGCGCCACGTAAGCCATCTGCGCGATGCTGGTCACGTTGGGCGAGAGCTTGACGATCAGCGGCCGCGCCGCCACGCGTTTCGCCGTGGTCACGACTTCATCGAGCATGCGCGGATCGCTGCCAAACTGAATCCCGCCGTGCGCCGTGTTGGGACACGAAACGTTCAGCTCGTACGCGGCGATTCCCTCGCCATCGTTCAGAATCTGAATGGTGTGCTCGTAGTCTTCGCGCGTGTAGCCGAAGACATTGGCAATGACAACAATGTTCTTGATTTTTCGCAGCCGCGGCAGCTTTTCTTCGAGAAAGCCCTGCGCCCCGACGTTCTGCAGGCCAATCGCATTGAGCATGCCCGCCGCCGTCTCCCACAGGCGCGGCGGAGGGTTGCCGATCATCGGTTCCTTCGACAGACCCTTCACCACAATGCCGCCCAGTCTGGACAGATTGACCACGTCCTCAAACTCGACACCGTAGCCGAACGTTCCGCTGGCCGCGATGATCGGGTTCTTGAGCTGCAGACCGGCGAAGCTGACGCTGAGATCGGGAGCGCTCATGGCTGGCCCTCATTCGATTTCGAAGTTGAATCCGGACCGCTGCTCGAAGCATGGTGCGGAGGCGCCAGCCCTTCGGTCAGCACGCGTCCCACGGAATGGGTCGGCGCATTGATTCCGAGCAACGACGCCAGCGTAGGCGCGAGATCCACCGGCTCCGCGCTCGTGCGATAGGTTCCCGCCCGGAAAGGCAATCCGTAGAAAGCCAGCGGCACGTGCGTATCGTAAGTATAAGGAGAAAGATGGTCGGTGCCGCTGCCCGGTCCGACCGCGTAAATGTTTGGCACTCCCATCACGTACCAACCTCCTTGCGGCGAATAGCTGTTGAGGAACTTCCGCCCCAGCGGAGTGTCGGGCACTTTACCCTCGGCCAGCTGCGACTTGGTGTAATAGTCGCGAAACCCAGCTTGCTTCATGGCTTCGCCGACGGCTTCCTCGGCATCGTGCTCTTTCAGGTGAGCCGCGGCGAAGGCTCTCTGATCCAGCCACGCCCGGGGAAAGTCCAGCTTGACATACGCCGCGGGATGGCCAGGCGAGAACTTCGCTGTGATCGAAGCGTTGATCTGCGCTTTGATTTCCGCGACGCCCAGCTTCGGCGTGGGAATGCGGAATTTCTTTGCAACATCTGGCACGGCCGACACGCCGTGATCGGCCGAGAGCGCGACCCATACGTCGGCCAGCCCGACCTGATGGCCGAGAAAATTGAAAAAGTCGGCCAGTTCGCGATCGAGATCGAGCGCCATTTGCTCGATTTCTGGCGAATCGGGCCCAACCTGGTGACCGAGAATGTCGTTGGGCGAGAGGCTGATCGCAAGCAAATCCGTCACCGGGCCGCGGCCCAGGTTTTCGTACACGATCAGTTCCCGGGCAAACTCGAACTCATACTCGTTGCCAAACGTGGTCGAGCCGACGACTTCATAGAAGCTCGCCTCTCCACCGGTCTTGCCCGCGCGATGCGCCGTCGAGCGCAGAATGGTCCCCTGTGCGCTTTTCCAGTCCCGGTCCCAGTATTTTGCCGGGCGAGACGAGTTGAAATCCTGCACCCACTGCGGCAGTTGGTTGCGGTAGTAAGTGGAGGTAATCCAAACGCCGGTCTTCGGTTCGATCCAGTAAGCGGCGTCGGCCGAGAAGCCGCCGGGCAGAACGGCTGCGCGGTCTTTGAGAGAGATTGCGAACACGCGGGCCTTCCCCTGTGTGGCCAATTTCAGTTCGTCTCCCAGCGTGTCAGCGAGCAGGTTGTGCGGCGAAGCGCCCACTTTGTCTCCGTCCACGCCAACCAGTTTCGTGTCGTCGTCCTCGACCGAAGTCACCATGCTCAGCTTCCTCGAATCCCACCACTCGTTTGCCACGATGCCGTGGCCGTTCGTGTAGCCGCCGGTGAAGAGCGTGGAGTGACCGGGAGCGGTGCTGGTGTTGGCGTAGTTGTAGTTGCAGTTGGGGAAATACGCGCCATGATCGAGAAGCAGGCGGAAGCCGGAATCGCCGAACTGGTCTCGGTAGCGTTCGAGATAATCGCCGCGAAACTGGTCAATCACGATCACCACGATCAGCTTCGGATGCCCGTTGTAAGCCGAAGCAAAACCCGGAGCCGGAAAACTCACAACCGCCATGAGCGCGACCAGAAGAAAGATGACGCGTGCGGCGACAGACCCGGGGGAAGCTCTCATCGCGAGTTAGTTTACACGCCGGAGCAAGGCTCCCCCAAGAAAGTCTGCCCCTGTGCGTTCTCCTGATTCCACATCAAGTTCAAGAAGACCCCCGAAGGATCGGCTAACCGCAGCGTGCATTCCCCGCCTCTTTTCCGATACAGTATTCAGTTCCCATGCTTGATCTGAATTTCGTCCGCGAGAACCTGCCCCTGGTCGAGGAAAAACTGCGCCAGCGCGGTATGGACCCGGCTGCCGTGCTCAGGGACTTCCGCGACGTTGACACTGCGCGCCGCCATGCCATCACCGAAGCTGAAACTCGCAAAGCTCAGCGCAACAAGGCTTCCGAGGAAATCGCCAAGCTGAAGAAAGCCGGCCAGGACGCCGGCGCAGCCATGGCACAGTCCAAGGAACTGCGCGAGCAGATTCAGTCCCTCGAAAAGACCGCCGGCGATCTCGACGCCCGCCTGCGCGAAATTCTCGCCGGCATCCCCAATATTCCGCATGCAAGCGTGCCCGTCGGCACGAGCGCCGAAGATAACGTCGAAGTCCGCCGCTGGGGCACGCCGCCCAAATTCGATTTCACTCCCAAGCCGCACTGGGACCTCGGAGCCGAGCTTGGCATCCTCGACCTGGAGCGCGCCGTCAAGCTCACCGGCGCGCGTTTTGCCGTCTACTGGGACATGGGCGCAAAGCTGGAGCGGGCGCTGGCCAATTTCATGCTCGATCTACACACGCGCGAGCACGGATACACCGAAGTTCTTCCGCCGTACATGGTGAACTCGGAATCGATGTACGGGACGGGGCAGTTGCCCAAGTTTGCCGCCGATCTATTCAAGGTTCCCATTGACAGGTGGGCGAAGGATTCGCGCCACGCCCCATCCATCGGCGAAATGGTAGTCAGAGAAGGCATTGATCACATTTTTGAGGTTGTGGCAGTTTCTGCCGCTACACGCACGGCAGATATAAAGTCAATGAACGATCAACATGCGGAGAGCGCGGTGCCGTGGATTAAACTCCTGTACGCAGGTAGTGCATTCTGGCTGATTCCTACCGCCGAAGTCCCGGTCACGAATCTGTATCGCGACGAAGTCCTCGACCAGGCGCGCTTGCCGATCTCGCTCACGGCTTACACTCCCTGTTTCCGCAGCGAGGCCGGATCGTACGGGAAAGACGTGCGCGGCATCATCCGCCAGCATCAGTTTCAGAAGGTCGAGTTGGTGAAGTTCACGCGGCCAGAGAATTCGTACGATGAGCACGAAAAACTCACCCACGACGCCGAAGAAGTCCTGCAGAAGCTCGGCCTGCATTATCGCGTGGTCACGCTCTGCACCGCAGACATGGGGGCGGCAGCGGCTAAAACCTATGACATCGAGGTGTGGCTCCCGGGGCAGCAGCTGTTCCGCGAGATTTCGTCATGCTCGAATTTCGAGTCTTACCAGGCGCGGCGGGCTAACATTCGCTACCGGCCCGAAGGCAAGAACAAAACGGAACTCGTGCATACACTGAACGGCAGCGGCCTGGCCGTCGGCCGCACCTGGGTCGCAATCGTGGAGAACTATCAGCAGGCCGATGGAAGCGTATTAATCCCGGAGGCCCTGCGGCCATACATTGGTGTGGAAAGGATAACGCCGAGGCATCTCTAGCGAGATCGGCTTTCGCGGTCCGGCTTCCGCAAGCCGGGCGCCGGTGCGACCAGCTAGAAGCCACAAGCAAGGAGCGAGTACACTTGCACAGAGCAGAACTCACGACCGTAGCGCCCACGACACCCCTGCCAATGAACGCCATCTGGCGGACAATTCGCGGATACATTCTCTGGCAGTATGAGCGGGGCACGCTCCATTACGACATCATGGTCACGCTGATTCTGCTCTTCGTTTTTTTATCTCCGCGCCTGATTAATTTCAATGACAAACCGATCCCCCGCAATTCGCATCCGACGGACGTGGTGGTCTCGACCGATGGCGAGGGCCGGCTGCTCTATCAGGTTTCGGCCAGCGCCATCTCGCCGGGCAACGATCAGTCGATGCGCGAGCAATTGCTGCGCATTATCGAGCCGATTTCGGGCGCGGTTTCCATCGTGAGTTACGAGGCGGTCTCCGACCGCAAGGGACACGTGCAAAGCTATAAAGTGGTGGTGAAGCGGGAGTAGCTAGAAGCCATCTCATAAATCCGTTTTTGAAAGGGCGCGGCTTCTAGCCGCGCCGATCATGGCCGACAAAACTGCGGGCTTTAGCCCGGAGGACGGAAGGGATAGCTTCTAGTTTGAAGAATGCCATGACGCGAAATCGCTGACGATCGGAACCCGCCGATGCAACACACTCTTCTCGCCTTACCGATTGGGCTGATCTGGGGCCTTCTGGGCTGCTTTGCGGCTTACCCGCAACAACCCGACGATTCCAACGCGCTGGATACCGTCCTGAAGAAGATGGACTCAGCTGCCGCGAGCTTCCGCACTGCGCAAGCGGAATTCGAGTGGGACATGTACGAAAAAGTCATCAATGAGGTCGACGACGTCGAAACCGGCACGATCTACTACCGCCGCGCCGGCCAAGGCGTCGACATGATGGCTGAAGTCAAGAAAGCTGGAGCGAGCGCGGCCGAGACGAAGCCCGAACCGAAGTACGTGCTGTTCACCGGCGGCAAAATCCGCATGTACCAGCCCAACCTCGACCAGGTCACCGAATACGACCTCGGCAAGAACAAGGCTGACTTTGAAAGCTACCTCGTTCTCGGCTTCGGCGGCAGCGGGCAAGACCTGCTGAAGACCTTCGACGTGACCTACCTCGGATCGGAGACGATCAATAGCGTAACCGCCGCGCAGCTGCAGCTCGTCCCGAAATCGCAGCGGGTTCGCAACAATTTCAAGCGAATCTTGCTGTGGGTCGATTCAGACAAGGGAATCGCCGTGCAGCAGCAGCTTTTTGACTTGCAGGACGACTACCGCTTGGCAAAGTACTCCAAGGTCCGGGTCAACGACAAAATCGATGATAGGGTTTTCCGACTCAAGACCACGAACAAAACGAAGATTGTTTCATCTGGCGGCTAAGCTGTTGAATCTAAAGATCAAGAAGGTGTGACCAGAATCGCACTAGGGACGATATACTGACCCCACCTATCTGTTGGGTTCCTTAATGGCCAAGGTTTTCACGATCACAGTCCCGCCTAAGCTGGGAAATAAACGTAGAGAGCGCACCTCCGATCCTCGATACGTGGACGGTCAGCGCGTGCTGATCGAAGCCATGAAATACCTTGCGCAGGTCGACCCGGTGAAGAACCGCCCCGCGATTGAGCTCATCTCCGAGCATGTCCGCACCCGCTTCCGCATGAGCGATTCGCCGTTGGCATAGTCTTTGAGCCCGGCCTTCAACTCCAACGGCGCTTTGAAAGGGCGCGGCTTCAGCCGCGCCGGAACCTAATTCGCCCTGCGACACAATCTTGCCGAAGCTAGCAAAATCAGCACGGGATAGCATTCCAGCGTGTAGCGCGGCTCCGGATTCTCCAGTGTTCCGAGGAAGGCCGAGCGCAGCACGAGAAACAATACGAATAGCCCGAAGCCAGGGAATTCGTAGGCGGGCGGCAAACTGGCAACCGCCATCCCGGCGTACAGCACGCCGATCAACCCGAACACTAGGCTGACCGCAAGCCATCGGCCGTCGTCGTTGAATTCCCACCAGCGCGGGTCGGAGGGGAGTAGTTCCGTGCGGGGACGCAGCCACATGTCCGCAATGCGGACCGCCGGCAGCCACACGTAATAGCGCAGGGGCCCAGCGTGGATGCGTTCCGTGGCCAGGGCGGCGAAGCCGGCATCGAGTTCCTCAGTCATTTCATGATCGCGGTTATAGCCGGCGAAGAGTCGAGCGGTGAGTTCCCTCTGCTCTGCGGAATCGAAGGCTCGACTCGGTAAGCGGGTGATGTCGAGCTCTGCTCCCTGGACCGGCCAATAGATTTCCTGCACTGAGACATAATCCGCCATCCAGGTCTTGACCCAGCGATTGAAGCCGGTCATGACTCGTTCGTCGGAATCAGTGGCATAGCGGGGCGCCAGCGGCTCGAAGCGATGCAGCGTGTGCAGATTGCGCAGTGTCCAGGGGACAAGCGGCGCGATACCGCCGGCCACAACCAGAATTCCCGCCCACACGATTGAGCCAGAGCTGAGCAATGCAAGATTACGTCCCGGCCGGAGGCTTCGCGCCAGCAGCCACAGCAAATATCCAGTTATAGCTACAAGCAGTATTCCTCCGTCGGGGCGCAGCAGAATTCCCGCCCCCACGGAAAGACCGCAGCCCAGCCAGAGCAGCCTAGACTTTCGCGTTAGCTGAGCGGCCTGTCCAACGCTGAGTCCGCGGATCGCCAAATCCAGTGCCAGCGTGGTGAAGAAAATTTCCAGCGTTTCGGTTAAGACCGCGGCTGCATAATTAGCCAGAAAAGGACAGAACGCTGCCAGCAGAAACGCCGCTCGTGCCGCGCGTTCCGAATCAAACACGCGGCGCGCCAGGTCAGAGATCAGAAAGCTGGTCGCAACATCAAACAGCACCTGCACCAGCAAAACTGCCCGGAAGTTCTCGATTCCGAAGAGTGCGAAAATCGCGGCCAGAAAGGCGGGATAACCCGGCAGGCGCGACAGCGTCGGCACGATCATTGCGGAGTTGGTGATGCCATAAATGCCGTGCTGCAGCCAGTTTTCTGCGATATTGGCATAGAGGCGGGAATCATCCGTCACCGCCGCGAACCAAATCGCAAACACCAGCCGCAGTCCCACCGCAGCCAGACTCGCCAATCCCAAAAACTTCGCTTGCTTGCCGATTAAAGCCGCCCGCACCAGTTCGCGCACGCAGGAAATATAGCGCGTTTGAGACAATTCCCGCGGAGGGAATCTGCATCGAACGACTCAGAGCCGCCAACTCACCCTGTTCTGCTGACTGGTTCCCTCTTAAGAATTGACCCTGCGACACCCGCCGCATACGGTAAAATTTCGGTCGTCCATGGCTGAGCCGGTTTTTTATGATCCGCGGCGCGCCCGCTGGAAACAATTGCGGCGGCTCTTCGACGTTGTCGCCGTCACCGTTTCCGCCCTGATCATTTTCTTTGTCTACACCGCCCTGCGGGATGAACCTCTGCCTGAGCTGCTTTTTTCTCGTCAGAAGCGCGCGTTCAAGCCGCCGAGAGAAACGGAGAGAGAAAAAGTGCGCGAACGGCAGAAGAAACTGGCTGCGCACGCTCATCAAAGGACGAAGCTGGCCACGGCGCAGGTGCAACTGAATGATCAGGAAGGCATCCGCGCCGCCTTCTACGTGCCCTGGGACGCGGCCAGTTTCTCGTCACTGCGCGACTACGCGCGCCAGATCGACATGCTGTATCCCGACTGGCTGCACGTTCTCACCGCCGACGGCCATCTGCAGGCGGTCGACGACCAGACCAATAAGTTCTTTGCCGTGGTGCAGGGCGCCAGCGTGCGTCCGGTTGACGACCGCGTCATGCCCCTCCTCAAGACAGAGGATACCGCCATGGAAGTCTTTCCCATGGTCAACAATTTCGACGGGGCGGAGTGGGTGGGAGAGATCGCGAAGTTCCTGAATGATCCTGACGCACGAGCGCTGTTCCGCCAGCAGGCATTGCAGTTTCTCGCTTCCGGGCGCTATCGCGGGCTGATGATCGACTTCGAGGCTTTCCCTGCCACAGGCCAGACTGGCTATGTCGCCCTGCTGCAGGAATTGTCGGGCGATCTCCATGCCCGCGGCATGAAACTCTACGTCGCTGTGCCGCCGCACAACGCCGAATACAACTACCCGGCAATCGCGTCGGCCGTGGACGGCATCGTGCTCATGAACTATGACGAACACTACCCCGGCGCGGCGTCCGGCCCGGTCGCATCCCAAGACTGGTTCGTTCAGAACCTGCGATTCGCGAAAAGTGTGATCCCGCAGGAAAAAATCATCTGCGCCATCGCCAACTATGGCTATGACTGGGTGCTGAGGCCGAAAAAGGGAAAACTCCCCGCTGGGGAGCACGACACCAGCGTCAGCGTGCAGGAGGCGTGGCTCGCCGCACGCGATTCTGACGAGGACGTCTCCTTCGACGACGACGCTTTGAACCCTCATTTTAGTTATCTCGACGAGCATGGCTTGCGCCACGACGTCTGGTTCCTCGACGCCGTGACTGCGTTGAATCACATGCGGGCGGCGCAGACGCTCGGCATTCAGACTTTCGCCTTGTGGCGGCTCGGCGGCGAGGACCGCTCCTTGTGGCGAGTGTGGGACGTACCCGGCGATCACGGCGCTACGGACAAGCTGAAGGATGTTGCTCCCGGCGCGGACGTTGACATGGAGGGCCAGGGCGAAATCCTGCGCATTGAGGACAAGCCCGCGCATGGCACCCGCGATCTCACCATCGACCCCGACACCCGCCTGATCACTGACGAAGTCTTCCAGTCGCTGCCCGAACCCTACCGCGTCGGCCGCTACGGATACAGCCCCAACAAAATCGCAATCACCTTCGACGACGGCCCCGACCCGGAGTGGACGCCGAAAATCCTCGACGCGCTCAAAGACAAACACGCCTCCGCCACTTTTTTTCTGATCGGCATCGAGGCCGACAAGTATCCCGGCATCTCCCGCAGGATTTTCCGCGAGGGCCATATCATCGGGAACCATACCTTCAGCCATCCCGACATCACCGGCGCTTCCACCCCCTACATGAAGTTTGAACTGAACCTCGCGGAACGGCTCTTCGCCAGCGAGTTTGGCATCCGTACGTTGCTCTTCCGCCCTCCCTACGCCGTTGACGAGGAACCCGACACCGCCGACCAGGTGCGCCCACTCGAAATCCCGCAGGAGATGGGCTATATCACGGTCGGCAACCGCATCGATCCCAACGACTGGAATCTGAATGACCCTTCTGCGCCAAGTGGCAAGCGTACCGCGGCTGAAATTTCCCAGTACGTTCTCGACCACTTGCCTCCCTGCAAGCCCGACGACCTGCGCTGCGGCAACATCGTGCTGCTGCATGATGGCGGCGGTAACCGCGCCGAAACCGTGCGCGCCCTGCCCATGATCATCGACGGCGTCCGTGCCCGCGGGCTCGAAATCGCGCCGCTTTACGAGCTGCTGCCGGGGAACAAAACAAGGGCCGATGTGATGGCGCCTTTGCCACGCGGCGAACGTTGGGTCGCCGGCCTGGATGAATTTGGCTTCTGGTTGTTTAATGCCGTGCAGAGTGGAATCGCGTGGATCTTCATTCTCGGCGACCTGCTCATGACCGGGCGCCTGCTGTTTATCGGAGCGGCCGCCGTCTATGACCGCTTGCGCGAGCAAATCTTCGGCAAGCCCGCCGACGTAGCTTCCTACCAGCCGAAAGTTGTCGTTCTGATCCCGGCCTACAATGAAGAAAAAGTCATCGAGCGCACCGTGCGCGCCGCCCTGGACTCCAATTATCCTAATCTGCGCGTCATCGTAATTGACGACGGCTCAAAAGACCGCACCCTCGAAGTCGCACGCCGGGCCTTTGCCGCAGAAAGTGCCGCCGGCAGGGTCCTGATTTTGACCAAGCCGAACTCGGGCAAGGCCGATGCCCTCAACTACGGCATCCAGCACATTGGGGGCGCGGAACTTTTCGTCGGCATCGACGCCGACACCATCATCGCGCCGGACGCGATCTCGCGTCTGGTGCCGCATTTCATCAATCCCAAAGTCGGCGCCATTGCCGGCAATGCCAAGGTCGGCAACCGCGTAAATCTCTGGACCCGCTGGCAGGCTCTGGAATACATCACCAGCCAGAATTTCGAGCGCCGCGCTCTGGACGTTCTCGGCGCGGTCAGCGTCGTGCCGGGTGCGATCGGCGCATGGCGCGTTTCCGCCGTACGCGAGGCGGGGGGCTTTCAAACCGACACGGTTGCCGAGGACGCCGATCTCACCATGGCTCTGCTCCGTCTTGGCTATCGGGTCGAATACGAGGACATGGCGCTCGCCTACACCGAAGCTCCAACCAACGCCAATGGTTTGATGCGCCAGCGTTTTCGTTGGTCGTTCGGCATTCTCCAGTCCGTCTTTAAACACCGCGGGGTTTTCGCCCGCAAAGGTGCGTTGGGCTGGGTCGCGCTGCCCAACATCGTGATCTTCCAGATTCTGTTGCCGCTGGTCTCGCCTCTCATTGACATCATGTTCGCTGTGGGCACGATCTGGTATTTCATCCAGAAGCACTTCCATCCAGACTCGACCGATCCCTCGAGCTTCCACAAGCTGGTCGCATTCTTCTTCGCCTTCCTGGTAATTGATTTCTTTGCCTCAGCCATTGCCTTTGCTCTGGAGCGCCGCCGTCCCGACGACAAACGAGACGTCTGGCTGCTCAGTCAGGTCTGGCTGCAGCGCTTCGCCTATCGGCAGTTGTTTTCGATTGTGTTATTCAAGACGCTGAAGCGCGCGCTCGAAGGCCGCAAGTTCGCCTGGGACAAGCTGGAGCGCACCGCAGCCGTGAAGTACGTGCCAGTGGAGAATCACGACAAGGTCAGCGTGCCGTGATCGTTGTCATCCTGAGCGGAGCATGTGTTCCCGCTTCGCGAGAGCGCATGCGGGACCGAAAGATCCCTCCTCCGTTCAAAACCGTCGAGTTCTACCTGAATGCCCCCCGTACACTCCGCCGAATTCCGACGGGAACGCGGAATCCGCGTTCACTTTTGCCTTTCGGGAAGAACGGAAAGAAGCCCACCGCAAGGTTCGACTTATTTCGCCCCCGCGACATCCAGCCGCGCCTGCGCCCGCCGCAGCGCATTCAGCGCGCGCTCCACGTCAACACTCATGTCGCCGCTGGTCAGCCGCTGTTCTGCGCGTTCTTCCGCCTTGCGCGCGCGGTCCACGTCAATTTCCGACGGACGCTCTGCAGTCTCGGCCAGAATCGTCACTTTGTCGGGCAGGACTTCGGCAAATCCCCAGGCCACGGCGAGCCGCTGGTCATTCGCGGTTGAGCCGGCATTCTCGCGATAGCTGATCTCGCCCACCGCCAGCTCCGTGATCAGCGGCGCATGCCCCGGCATAATGCCCAAATAGCCGTTCTTGCCGGGGATTTGAGCTTCTTCTGCCTTCGCCTCCACGACCTTCTTTTCCGGCGTAACGATCTCGAGTTGGAAAGTGTCTGCCATGAAAAACCCGGCTTCCGGCTATCGGCTTCAGGCGCCCGGGTCCGGAAGCCGGAAGCCCGAAGCCGGACGCCCGAGCCTACGCCGCCTTCATCTTCTCCGCCGCTTCCAGAACTTCTTCGATCGGCCCCTTCATGTAAAACGCCTGCTCGGGGATATCGTCGTACTTGCCTTCCACAATCGCCTTGAACCCCTTCACCGTGTCCGCAATCTTGACATAGCGGCCTTGCGCTCCGGTGAATTGCTCGGCCACGTGGAACGGTTGCGAGAGGAAGCGCTGAATCTTGCGCGCTCGCGCCACGGTTAATTTCTGATCTTCGCTCAATTCGTCGATGCCGAGAATCGCGATGATGTCCTGCAGGTCTTTGTAGGTTTGCAGGGTCTTCTTCACCGCCTGCGCCACGTCGTAGTGCTCCTGACCCACGATGCGCGGATCGAGAATGCGAGATGTCGAGGCCAGCGGATCGACGGCAGGATAAATTCCGATTTCCGTCAACGCCCGCGAGAGCACTGTCGTCGCGTCCAGGTGAGCGAAGGTCGTCGCCGGAGCCGGATCGGTCAAATCGTCGGCCGGCACGTAAATCGCCTGCACCGAAGTGACGGAGCCTTTCTTCGTTGACGTGATGCGCTCCTGCAACTCGCCCATCTCGGTTGCGAGATTCGGTTGATATCCGACCGCGCTCGGCATGCGGCCGAGCAGCGCTGAAACCTCCGAACCTGCCTGCGTAAAACGGAAAATGTTGTCAATGAAAAGCAGCGTATCCGCCCCTTCAGCGTCCCGGAAATATTCCGCGACCGTCAGCCCGCTCAAAGCTACGCGCAAACGCGCGCCGGGAGGCTCCGTCATCTGCCCATAGATCAGCGCGGCCTTCGACTCGGCCGGTTTGCCCGGCTTGATCACGCCCGACTCCGTCATTTCCAGCCACAGGTCGTTGCCTTCGCGCGTACGCTCGCCCACGCCGGAGAACACGGAGTAGCCGCCGTGCTGTTTGGCGACGTTATTAATCAGCTCCATGATGACTACCGTCTTGCCGACGCCCGCGCCGCCGAACAAGCCGATCTTGCCGCCCTTCAAAAACGGCTGGATGAGATCAATGACCTTCACGCCGGTTTCAAACATCTCGGCCGTAGTGGATTGCTCATCGAACGCCGGCGCAAGCCGGTGAATGGGAAGGCGCTCCTTGTACTCAATCGGCCCCAGTTGGTCGACCGGTTCTCCGATCACATTCATCACGCGTCCTAGCGTCCCGCGGCCGACGGGCACTGAGATCGGCCCGCCCTGATCAATGGCCTTCATGCCGCGAACCATGCCGTCGGTCGGCTCCATAGCCACGCAGCGCACGCGGCCTTCGCCCAAGTGCTGCTGCACTTCGAGAATCACGTTGATCGGCGCGGGCACTTTGAAACCGTCGCTCACGACCTTCAGCGCCTCATAAATCGGCGGCAACGCGCCTTCGCCAAACTGCACATCTACCGCCGGCCCCGCCACTTGAATGACATGTCCTGTGTTTTCTGGCATAAAACCTCAGCTTCTGGCTCTTGGCTTTTGGCTCTCAGAGCTGGCTTCAGACGCGCCTACTCCACGTGCGTCAGCCGTCGAGTTTCTGCAAAACCCTGCACGGCAAAGCTAATAGCCCAAAGCCAATAGCTAATGGCCGCCTTTTTTCACATCGCCGCCGCGCCGCTGACGATCTCGATAATCTCCTTCGTAATTTTTGCTTGCCGCGCCCGATTCATGCTCAGCGTCAGCGAATCGATCATGTCGCTCGCATTGTTGGTGGCCGAATCCATCGCGGTCATGCGCGCCGCGTGCTCCGCCGCCACCGACTCCAGCAGTGCGCGGAAAACCTGAATGCTCAGGTACTTTGGCAGCAGCGCGCGGAACAACTCCTCCGGCGCCTGCTCATAAATGTAATCCACTTGCGCCGTCCCGAATCGCGACGCGGCCTCTCCGGCGCCCTCGCTTGTACGCATGCCCACGCCCGCGCTGACGGCGGCTTCTTTAGCTCTCTTCTTCTCTTCCTCTGTCAGTTCCTCGGCGAGCCGCACCACCCGTTCGCCGATTTGTTCGATGGGAAGAATCTGCTCCACGATCAGCCGCTGGGCGATCACCGACTTGAACTCGTTGAAGACCATGTAGACCGAGTCAATCTGCTCGCGGCAATAGCGATCAATCACGTTTTGTGCCAACGCCGCGGCTTGTGAAAACTCCACTTTGCCCAGAATGCCCACGTGCTCGCCTGTGACCTGAATCGTTCCAGCGCGCTCGGCAGCCTCAGGCTCGACCTCGACGGATTCCGTAATCTCGGCCAGGCTGCGAGTCTGCACCTTGGCCGCGGGATAGCGCCGGCGCAGGAAGTCGCGCCCCTTCCGGCCCACGGCTTCAATATCAATATTCTTCCCCGCCTTCGACTCCAGGAAACGCATCGCTGCCTTGGTGATGTTTGCGTTGAACGCCCCGGCCAACCCTTTGTCGCCGGTCACGACAATGAGCAGAATGGTCTTCTCTTGCCTCTGCGCAAGTAACGGATGCTTCGCCTCACCCGTCTCCGGATCGTAGATTTCCGCCCGCGACACCAGCGACTTCAGCACATTCGTCAGCATGTGCGCATACGGACGCGCCGCCAGCGCCCGCTCCTGCGCCCGGCGCAGCTTCGCCGCCGAGACCATCTTCATGGCCTTAGTGATCTGCCGCGTGTTGATCACGCTGCGAATGCGCCGGCGGATGTCGATGATGTTGGGCATAGAAAATCGCTTTTGGCTTCTCGCTCTTGGCTTTTCGCTTCCCGACGTCTGATGGCCGCCCGCCTCAAGCCAAGAGCCAAAGGCCAAAAGCCAAGAGCTACTTCGCCACCGCTTCCTTCTGCTCCACAAACTGCTGCTTCGCTTGCAAAATTACGTCTTGCAGCTGCGCTTTCAATGCATCATCGAGAATCTTCTTCTCCATCACGGTGCGCAGCAAGCCCGGATTCGTCGACTCCACATACTTCGTCAGTTCTACTTCAAACTCGCGCACCTGCGAAACCGGCAGGTCGTCAAGAAAGCCGCCGGTTCCCGCCATGATGATCAAAATCTGTTTCGAGAACGGCAGCGGCGAGAACTGATTCTGCTTCAACAGTTCGACCAGCCGCTGCCCGCGATTCAATTGCGCTTGCGTGGCCTTGTCGAGATCGCTGCCGAACTGCGCAAACGCCGCCAGTTCGCGATACTGCGCCAGTTCAAGTTTCAGTGTGCCCGCCACCTGCCGCATGGCCTTGATCTGCGCGCTGCCGCCCACGCGGCTCACCGACAATCCTACGTTTACCGCCGGCCGCACACCCTGGTTGAACAAGTCGGTTTCGAGATAAATCTGGCCGTCGGTAATCGAAATCACATTCGTTGGAATGTAGGCCGATACATCGCCCGCCTGCGTCTCGATGATGGGC
>Ga0187781_10000147_pt1 | contig 47786 bp, 35 predicted proteins | sample 0715_SJ02_MP02_2_FD_132447 | JGI IMG/M metagenome (GOLD analysis project Ga0187781, IMG submission 132447) | Tropical peat soil microbial communities from peatlands in Department of Meta, Colombia - 0715_SJ02_MP02_20_MG | ecosystem: Environmental > Terrestrial > Soil > Wetlands > Peat | place... | reverse complement strand
GGGGTCTGGGGGGCCGAGGGGGTCCCGGGGGGAAAGGCTTCCCCCCGGACGGGGGGGTCTGGGGGGCCGAGAGGGCCTGGGGGGAAAGGCTTCTCTCCCAAGGGGGGTCCGGGGGGATGGGTCCCCCCGGATGGAACAGCGGGCGGGTCTTGGGGGGTCGTCCCCCCGGCTAGCACTGCCGCGATGGTGGCCGCGAGCTTGGGGCCGATGCCCGGCACCCCGGCGATTTCCTCGATGCTCGCGGCGCGGAGCTTGCGCACCGAGCCGAAGTGCTTGATCAGTGCGGCACGCCGGGCCGGGCCAAGGCCGGGCACGTCGTCCAGCGCGCTGGCGGTGGCTGCCTTGCCCCGCTTCTGCCGGTGGTAGGCGATGGCGAACCGGTGGGCCTCATCACGCACCCGCTGCAGCAGGTACAGCCCCTCGCTGCTACGCGGCAGGATGACCGGGTACTCCTCGCCCGGCAGCCAGACCTCCTCCAGCCGCTTGGCCAGGCCGCAGACCGCCACGTCATCGATGCCGAGTTCGGCCAGGGCCCGGGCCGCCGCGGCGGCCTGCAGGGGCCCGCCGTCGACCACGACCAGGTTGGGCGGGTAGGCGAACTTCTTCTGGCCGACCACCGCTTCGGCCGCCTCGGGGTCGCCCAGCGTGTCCAGTTCTCCGGTCTTCTCGCGTTCGGCCAGGTACCGGCGGAAGCGGCGAAGTATCACCTCGTGGATCGCCGCGATGTCATCGGTGCCATCCAGGCCCTTGATCGCGAACCTGCGGTACTCGCTCTTGCGGGCCAGGCCGTCCTCGAACACCACCATCGATGCGACCACGTGCGTACCCTGCAGGTTCGACACGTCGTAGCACTCGATCCGCAACGGCGCGTCGTCCAGGCCGAGTCCCTCCTGGATCTCGTTCAGCGCCTTGCTCCGGGTGGTCAGGTCACTGGCCCGGCGGGTCTTGTGCAGGGCAAGCGTCTCGGCCGCGTTGCGGCCCACGACCTCGAGCAGGGCCTTCTTGTCGCCGCGCTGCGGAACTCGCAGGCTGACCGGGCCGCCGCGGCGTTCGGAAAGCCATTGGGTCATCGTGGCGGGATCCGGTGGCAGTTCGGGTACCAGGATCTCGCGCGGCATGCCGGCGTTGATCGCCTCAGCCTCGGCCGGGCTGTCGCCGTAGACCTGGCCGAGGAAGTTCTCCACCAAGCCGGCCGTCGTCACCTCTTCGATCTTGTCCAGCACCCAGCCGCGCTGGCCGCGGACCCGGCCGCCGCGCACGTAGAACACCTGGACCGCCGCCTCGAGCTGATCCTGGGCCAGCGCGATCACGTCGGCGTCGGTGCCGTCGCCGAACACCACCGCCTGCTTCTCGATCGCGCGTTCCAGCGCCCGCAGGTCGTCGCGGAGCCGGGCCGCGCGCTCGAACTCCTCTTCCCTGGCGGCCTGTTTCATCTCGGCCTCGAGGCGGGTCGCGAACCGGGCCGTCTGCCCGGCCATGAAGTCGCAGAAGTCCTCGGCCAGGGCGCGGTGATCCTCCGCGCTGATCCGCTTGACGCACGGCGCGGAGCACTTGCCGATGTAACCCAGCAGGCACGGCCGGCCGATCTGGCCCGACCGTTTGAACACCCCGGCCGAGCAGGTACGCACCGGGAACACCCGGAGCAGCGTGTCCACCGTGTCACGGATGGCCCAGGCGTGACTGTACGGACCGAAGTACCTGGTGCCCTTCCGCTTGGCACCCCGCATCACCATGACCCGGGGGTACTCCTCGCCCATGGTGACCGCGAGATAGGGATAGCTCTTGTCGTCCCGGTACCTGATGTTGAACCTGGGGTCGAACTCCTTGATCCAGGAGTACTCGAGCTGGAACGCCTCGACCTCGGTGCTGACCACGGTCCAGTCCACGCCCGCCGCCGTGGTCAGCATGGCCTGGGTGCGTGGGTGCAGGCTGGCGAAGTCGGCGAAGTAGGAGTTCAGGCGCTGGCGGAGGGATTTCGCCTTCCCGACGTAGATCACCCGGCCGCGCTGGTCGCGGAACCGGTAAACCCCCGGAGACTCGGGAATCGCGCCCGGCGCCGGCCGGTAGCCGTGCGGATCTGCCACGAAGCAACTTTACGCTCCCGGTCGTCCTCTCTATTCCGTCCCGCGCCGGCCACGATGGCTGTTCTTCCTAACAGATTCGCCCTCTGGCCGGCGACGATAGCATCTGTGAGTACCTTCTTTACGCTGGCCGGGCGGCTGTCGGTCCGCTTCCGCTGGGCGATCGTGCTGGCCTGGGCGGTCGGCACGATCGCCGCCATGGTGCTGCTGCCGTCCCTGTCGAACGTGACGCAGAGCGACAACACGTCGTTCCTGCCGGCCAGCGCGCCCAGCGAGCAGGCGGCCCAGCTCGCCTCGCCGCTGCAAGGGGCCTCGCTGACCGCGGTCACCGTGGTGGCGGCCCGGGCCGACGGGCCGCTGACCGAGGCCGACCAGGCGGCCGTCGCGCGGCTGTCCGGCGCGCTGGCGCAGGTGGCCAAGGTCACCTCGGTACGGGACGCCGGCCAGTCCTCCGACGGCCAGGCCGAACAGCTCACGGTACTGGCCGCGCTGGCTCAGTCCGGCGGGCTGGCCACCTCCCAGCAGGCCAGCCTGGTGGCCAGCCTGCGCGAGGTCATCCGGGCCGCCGCGCTTCCTGTCGGGCTGACGGCGCACACCGCGGGACCGGTCGCGACCCGGGTGGACACCAACGCGACCTCCAGCAAGACCGGCAGCCAGGTCCAGTGGTTCTCCATCATCTTCGTGATCGCCCTGCTCATAGCCGTATTCCGGTCGGCGCTGGCGCCGCTGATCGCCGTGCTGCCGGCCCTGGTCGTGGTGCTGGTCTCCGAGCGGCTGACGGCCGAGGCGGCGGTACACGGACTGGGCGTGTCGCAGATCGCCTCCCTGCTGCTGATCGTGCTCGTGCTCGGTGCCGGCACCGACTACGCGCTGTTCTTGATGTTCCGGGTGCGGGAGCAGATGCGGGCCGGGCTGGCCTGCCACGAGGCGATCGTGCTGTCGGTGGCGCGGGTCGGCGAGACAATCACGTTCTCCGCGGGCATCCTCATCGCCGCGCTGCTGTCCCTGGCCACCGCGTCCTTCAGCCTCTACTCCGGCCTGGCCGCTCCCCTGGCCATCGCGATCGGGCTGATGCTCATCGCCGGGCTCACCTTGCTTCCCGCCCTGCTGGCGATCTTCGGCCCCGCGGCTTTCTGGCCGTCCTCGGTCCGGCCGGGTGCCGGGCGGGCCGGGTGGTGGGGGCCGGCGTGCGCCCGGATCGTGCGCCGGCCGGCGGTGACCCTGGTCACCGGGCTCGTGGTCCTGGGCGCGCTCGCGCTGGCCGCGTTCGGCTACCTGGCGTCCGGGTTCGGCGGGGCGGCGAACGCGCCGGCCGGCAGCGACTCCGCGCTGGGCAACGCGCTGCTGACCCGGCACTTCCCGCAGACGGCGGCCAACCCGACCCTGATCGTGCTCCGCCTGCGCCAGCCGGTCTGGGCAGCTCCGGCCGCGGTGGCGGCAGCCGAGCAGCAGCTGACCGCCGACCCGCAGTTCACCGACGTGTCCGGGCCATTTGACGCCAACGGGACGGCGCTGACCCCGGCGCGGTACGCCGCGCTGCACGCCGCCTACGGGCCGCCGCGCGCGCTGACCGCAGCGGCCGGGGCACACGTCCCGCCGACCCAGCTGGCGGACTACCAGGCCTACCTGGCCAGCGGCTCGTACGTGAGCACAGACGGGTACACGATCTCGTTCGCGACATCCCTGGCGGCGGGAAACCCGGCCAGCACGCCGGCGGAGGAGGCGGTGCCGGCCATCCGCGCCGCCGCCGCTCGTGCCGCGCGGGTGGCCGGGGCCTCGGCCTCCGGGGTCACCGGGCAGGCGCCATTCACCTACGACGTCGCCCAGCTGTCGGACAGCGACCTGCGCACCGTCATCCCGATCGCCATCGCCGTCATCGCGGTGCTGCTCGCGCTGGTAATGCGGAGCCTGGTCGCGCCGCTGTACCTGATCGCCTCAGTGGTGCTGTCCTATTTCGCCGCCCTCGGGCTGACCGTGCTGCTGTTCGTCGGGGTCGCCGGCCAGCCGGGGCTGACCTTCATCCTGCCGTTCTTGCTGTTCATGTTCCTGCTGGCGCTCGGCGAGGACTACAACATCCTGGTCATGACCCGGATCAGGGAGGAGGCACACCGGCTGCCGCTGCCCGAGGCGGTCAGCCGGGCGCTCAACCTCACCGGCACCACGGTCACCTCGGCCGGGCTGGTGCTGGCGGGTACGTTCGGCGTGCTGGCCATCGTGGGCTCCGGCAGCGCCGGGCAGCAGAACGTGCGGACGATCGTGGACGTCGGCGTCGGTCTCGCGCTCGGCGTCCTGATGGATACCTTCCTGGTCAGGACACTGCTGGTGCCGTCGGCCGTGGTGCTGATCGGGCGGTGGAACTGGTGGCCGTCCCGCCTGGGCTCTGTTTCCCCGGGGGGGCGACCGCCTTCTCCCGGAGGGACCCTTCCCCCCGGACCCCCCTTGGGAATCCCCCCGCGCACGGGGGGGCTACCCGCCCCCCCGTATCCCCCCGAGCCGGATCGCCCCGCGGCCCCAGCCACACCTTTACAACGTATAAGTTATTACTTAAGATGGGCCTCTGGGGATTTCGCCGGATCTGACTAGGGGCAAGTTATGACGCAGGCGAACATCGTTGAGCATCTCGGCACCGACTATTTCGCCGATCCGTACGCCGTGCACGCGCGGCTGCGCGCGCAACGCCCGGTCGCCGCGGTCATCATGCCGGGCGGCACGCCCGCCTGGCTGATCACCGGGTACGCCGAGGCGCGGGCCGCGCTGACCGATCCCCGGCTGCTCAAACTGCCGAAGGACTGGCGACCGGACCCTGACTCCCTGCTGGCGTCCCTCGACCTGCACATGCTCAACCTCGACCCGCCGGATCACGATCGGCTGCGCAAGCTGGTGAACAGGGCCTTCACCCCCCGCCGCGTCGAGCAGTTGCGGCCGAGGATCACCGCCATCACCGCCGACCTGCTTGACGACATGTCGACCAGGGACGAGACCGACCTGCTGGCCTCGTTCGCGTTCCCGCTGCCGATCACGGTCATCTGCGAGCTGCTCGGCGTGCCGGTGGCCGACCGGGACCGGTTCCGGGCCTGGTCGGCCACCATCGTCGCCGACACGGTCTCACCCGAGGTATTCCAGGACCACGCCACCGCGATGACCGGCTACTTCCGGATGCTGCTGGCCGCCCGACGCCGCGAACCCGCCGACGACCTGCTGTCCGCGCTGATCTCGGCCCGGGACGATGCAGACCGGCTCAGCGAGAACGAGCTGCTGTCGATGGCGTTCCTGCTCCTGGTGGCCGGGCACGAGACCACGGTCAACCTGATCGCGAGCGGCACGCTCGCGCTGCTGCTCAACCCCGGCGAGTTGGCCCGGCTCCGCGCGGACCCCGCGCTGCTGGGCAGCGCGGTGGAGGAACTCCTGCGCTACGTGAACCCGGTCAACAACGCGACGTTCCGGTTCACCGGCGAGCCGGTGGAGTTCGGCGGCGTGGCCATCGGCCCGGGTGAGGTGGTGCTCGTCTCGCTGAGCGGGGCGAACCGGGACCCGTCCCGTTACGTCGATCCCGACCGGCTGGACCTCAGCCGCGACAGCGGCGGGCATGTGGCGTTCGGTCACGGCATCCACTACTGCCTGGGCGCTCCGCTGGCCCGGCTGGAGGCCGAGATCGCGCTCCGCGGTCTGCTGGAGCGGTTCGGCTCGATGACGCTGGCGGTGCCTCCGGACGCGCTGCGCTGGCGCCCCAGCACCCTCATCCACGGCCTGGAGTCCCTCCCGGTCCGGCTGGTCCCGGCCCGCTGAGCTCGCCGGCGCTGACAGCCGTCGAGGATAGATGCCAGGCACATCCTCACCCGTTCCATTGACCCCGTGCGCACCGTTCTTCGCTCTTCAGTTTCACGATTCGGAAATTAGCACGGAAGATTCGTCCTTAGCGGAGAAAAAGGGCAACTATCATGACCCGGATCCTCCGCGCAAGCCGGATCCTCCGCGCAAATGGGGTATCTGGGGTCAATGAGGCTCACCGGACGAAACGATCGCAGCACAAGCCCAGCAGGCTCACGGGACGAGACGATCGCAGCACAGGCCCGGCAGGAAGGCGCTGGCGTGCTGGACCATGAGCGGACGACTGGCCAGGTGCGTGCCCGCGTCGTCGGCCGCGCTCTGACTCGCAGCCGGGAAGGCTGGTATACCGGTGGCGTGGGACGGCTGACCGAGGTCGCGCCGGGGGTACTGGTCGCGACCAGCTCGTTTGAGCTGACCACCTCTACCGTGGTCGCGGGCGCCGACGGCGGCTGCTTGCTGATCGACCCCGGCGTGACGGTGGCCGAGCTGGCCCGGCTGGCGGCGGACCTCCGTGAGCTGGGCCTGCGGCCGACGGCGGCCTGGTCGACCCATCCGCACTGGGATCATGTCCTGTGGTCGCGGGAACTGGGGGACGCGCCCAGGTACGCAGCGCCCGCCGCGGTGGCGGTAGCCGAGGCCGAGCGGGCGGAGCTGGCCCGAGCGGCGCAGCAGTCCGCGCCCGGCCATGACCTCTCCCTGCTCGGGCTGCTCACGCCGCTGCCGGAAATGGACACCGCGGCCGCGATCCCGTGGGACGGGCCCGGGGCCCGGCTGATCGTGCACGACGGGCACGCGCCCGGCCACGGCGCGGTGTTCCTGGCCGGTGCTGGCGTCCTCGTCGCCGGGGACATGTGCTCCGACGTGGAGATTCCGCTCCTGGACCTGACCGCACCTGACCCGCTGGGCGACTACCGTGTCGGGCTGGAGCGGCTGGCCGCCGTGGCCGGGGTGCGCCAGGTAGTGCCGGGGCACGGGCACGTCGGGGACGCCGGTGAGTTCCGCAGGCGGCTCTCCGCGGATGCCGCGTACCTGGACGCCCTGATGCTCGGGAAACCGGCCGGTGACCCGCGGCTGAGCGGGTCAGCCCCGGAGTGGCTCCGGGTCACGCACGACGAGCAGGTGCGTTACGTCCGCGGGCCCGGATCATGACCGGCCGCACGCACCACGATCCGTTCGGTATCAGATTGATTTTCTTAAGCCGAACGGACCGTGGCCTTACGCGGTCAGGCCAGGTGAACGTAGTCGTAGTCGAACGGCTGCCCGTTGATGCCGTTCCTGGGTGGCGCGATCCAGGCCGCGATCTTGCCTCGCTCGTACACCGGCCACATCAGCGACCGAACGTAGGTCTTGTCCACGTCGGTGGGCAGCCACTCGCCCCGGCGGCGCTGCCATTCCTCGGCCGAGAGCTTCTCGCCGTCCGGGGTGGCCTCGATCCCGGCGAACGCGCCGACCTTGCGGTTGAAGGCGATGTGCGGCAGCTTCAGCCGCTGACGCACGCCCCGCTCCTCCAGGATGCGGTTCCACCGCTTGACCCCGCCCTGACAGTCCGCGATGTACTCGCGGCGCAGGTCGGTATTGAGCCCGACCAGCGCGGAGACCTCGGTCTGCCCGATGCTCTGTTCGCCTGTTATGGCGTCCACGCACAGTGCGTCCACCATCATCGAGTCGCTGGCGAGCTTGTGATCGTCCTTACGCCGGTCCTCCAGCCAGCGGCCCTTGAGCCCGGCGGTGTAGTAGTTCGCCACATTCGTGGAGGTCTCGCCGCCGAACAGGTCGAGCGACACCGAGTAGTGGAAGTTGAGGTACTTCTGGATCACCGGCAGCGGGATGGCACCCAGGCCGGCCACGTCGTCGGTGTCGTGCTCGCGCATCACCTCGACGGTGCGCTCCACGACCCGGTCCACGCCGGTGGTGCCCACCATCATGTGGTGCGCCTCCTCCTTGAGCATGAACTCGCAGGTGCGCGACAGCGGGTCGAACGCCGACTCCTTCAGCGTGCCGAGCTGGTACTTGCCGTCCCGGTCGGTGAAGTAGGTGAACATGTAGAACGACAGCCAGTCCGGGGTCTCCTCGTTGAACGCGCCCAGGATGCGCGGCGAGTCGAGGCTGCCCGAGTTGCGGTGCAGCAGTTCCTCGGCCTCCTCCCGGCCTTCCCGGCCGAAGTAGGCGTGCAGCAGATACACCATGGCCCACAGGTGCCGGCCCTCCTCCACGTTGACCTGGAACAAGTTGCGCAGGTCGTACAGGCTCGGCGCGGTGGCGCCCAGGTTGCGCTGCTGTTCTACCGAGGCAGGCTCGGTGTCGCCTTGGATGACGATCAGCCGCTGCAGTTCGGCCCGGTACTCCCCCGGCACCTTGTCCCAGACCGGCTCGCCCTTGTGCTCGCCGAACCCGACTTTGCGGCCTGGATCGCGCTCGGCCAGGAAGATGCCCCAGCGGTACTCCGGCATGGCCACGTGGCCGAACTGCGCCCAGCCCTCCCGGCCGACGTTGACCGCGGTCCGCAGGTAGACGTCCTGCGTCGGCAGGGCCGGGCCCATCGTCTGCCACCAGTGCAGGAAGTTCGGCTGCCAGGATTCGAGCGCCCGCTGCAGCCGCCGGTCCTCGTGCAGGTTGACGTTGTTCGGGATCTTCTCGGTGTAGTCGGCAGTGCCGGCGGTGTGCACAGTCAAGGTTCAGACTCGCTTCCGGTCGAAAACGGGACGCTGCCCGGTGCCGAACCGGCGCAGCGCGCCGTCCGGGCCGGCAGCGTTGGGCCGGTTGAATATCCAGTTCTGCCAGGCGGACAGCCGGCCGAAGATCTTGGTCTCCATGGTCTCGGGACCGACGAACCGGTAGTTAGCCTCCAGGCCGGTGAGCGCGTCGGGGCTGAAGCTGGCCCGTTCCTCGGTCGCGATCCGGATCTCCTCGTCCCAGTCGATGTCGTCCGGCGCGAAGGTGATCAGGCCCAGGTCGGCCGCGTCCTCGGCCTCGAGCGCCTCGTTCTTGCGCTTCGCCGCGGCCTCGTAGCCGGCCTCGTCGCCCCAGAACCGGGTCTGCAGCCGGGTCAGCCCGTTGCTCATGGTCAGCGGCCCGACGTTGAGGTCGCCGAGGGTGATGGTCGCGGGCCCGGCGTCCGGGTCGCCCATGTTTGGATCGACAGCCTCGAATACCCCGGCCAGCTGGAACGACCGGTCGGCGGCCAGCGCCAGCTCGAGCAGCGACCCGGCGAAGCAGCTGCCCGGCTCGATCACCGCGATCAGGCTGCGGCTGGTCACGTCCAGCCGCCGCAGCGTGCGCTTGAGGTAGTGCACGACCTCGTTGGCGAACCAGTCATGGTTGCTGTTCAGCAGCAGCTCGTCGTACGCGAGGACCAGGGCCGGGTCCCCCTCGGTGCGGAAGACCCAGGTGCCCAGCTCGGTCTCGTTGGTGCGCAGGTCCAGGATCAGGTCGTCGAGCTCACGGGTCACCGCCAGCGGCCAGAACCCCGCGCTCCGGGCCTCGGCGATACCGGCCGGCGGGTCGTTTTGCGGGCCTTTTACTGATATGTCGACTTTGCCTGCGCGGCGGTCCAGCCTGGCCTCGACATGGTCGTAGGTGATCGCGTCGTCGTCCCGGGACTTGGCCAGCGAAGTCAGCGCGACGCCCTGGGCGTCCTGCGGGCGGCTGGAGCGCGCGGCGAGCTCGGCGGCCCGTTCGGCGACGGTCTCGTCCCACCGGGGCCGCGGCACGGCCTCGTCGACCAGGCGCCACTGGACGGCCTTCTTGCCCCCGACGCCTTCGGCCTTGGTCGAGAAGTAGTCGGCCAGGTCTCGCCTTACATGCCGCTTGTCGGACACCCGGGTCAGGCCGCCGGTACCCGGCAGCACGCCGAGCAGCGGCAGCTCGGGCAGCGATACCGCAGACGAGCGGTCGTCTATCAGCATGATGTGCTCGCAGGCCAGGGCGAGTTCGTACCCGCCGCCCGAGGCGGTGCCGTTGACCGCGGCCAGGTAAGCCTGCCCGGAGTGCGCGGCGGCGTCTTCGATGCCGTTCCTGGTCTCGTTGGTGAACTTGCAGAAGTTCACCTTCCAGCCGTGCGGCGAGGCGGCGAGCATGCGGATGTTCGCGCCGGCGCAGAAGATCTTCGGCTTGCCGCTGGTGATCACGACCGTGCGCACTTCGGGGTGCTCGAAGCGCAGCCGCTGCACCGCGTCGTAGAGCTCGATGTCGACCCCGAGGTCGTAGGAGTTCAGCTTCAGCTCGTAGCCCGGGACGATCCCGCCCTGCTCGTCCACGTCCATGGTCAGCGTGGCGACCGGGCCTTCGGTGGCGAGCCGCCAGTGCCGGTAGCGCTCCGGAGCGGTGCGGAACTCGACCCTTGGCTGGTCAGGCATGAGCGGCTGCCTCTCCCCCGGTCTGGCTGACCACGAGCACTGAGGGATTCTGGGCGCTCAGGCCGATGTCGTAGCGGGCTACCACGAAGTCCTTGGCCGCCGCGTCCACCTGCCCGTTGCCGGGGTTGCGCGCGAAGCGCGGGTGCGCGCCGCCCGCGACCTGGAGCCTGAGCCGGTGCCCGCGGCCGAACCGGTGCGCCGCGCCGATCAGGGATACGCGGACGGTCCCGGTCAGCGGGTCGGCGGCGGTGAGGCGGACGATCCCGTCGCAGACGTTGCGTGACCGGCCGCGCGGGTCGACGTCACACAGCCGCACGAACAGGTCGGCGTTCGGGTTGTCGCGGGTCACGTGCAGTTCGGCCGTGACGTCGCCGATCACCTCGACCGGCTCGTCCAGGGGCTCGCTGCTGAAGAGCAGGACATCGGGGCGCTGCTCGACCCGCCGGTTGTCGCGCACCCCCGCGTTCAGGGCCAGGGTCGCGCCGCCCACCGACGGCGTGGGGTCGGCCGGGTCGTAGCGGAAGCTCGCGGGCCGGACGTCGTTTCCGGCGGCCGGCTCGCGCGGGGCGAGGGTGCCGTCCGGGCCGAGGTACCACCGCTGCGCCGCCGGCCCGGGGGGCGGCCAGTCGGTGATCTCCCGCCATTCGCGGGCTCCGCCGACCCAGATGCGCGCGCTGTGACCGGGCTTCGGGTCTTCGGGGTCCTGGCCGACGTAGCGCTCGAGCCAGGCCAGGCTCTCGGCGAACGCGGGACCGGACCGGGTCGCGCCGTCCACGTGATTCCAGCGCCCGATGATCATTCTCGTGGGCACGCCTCGGGCGGCGAGCGTCCGGTACTGCTCGAGGGTCTGCTCGAGGAAGATGTCCTGCCAGCCGCCCACCAGCAGGGTGGGGACCGAGATGCGCTCCAGCGCGGCCCCGCACTGCAGCGGCGCCCAGAACGGGTCGGTCAGGTCCGGATGCTCCAGCCAGGTCTCGAACCAGGGCGCCTCGGTGCCGAGCACGTCACGGGCACCGGCGGTAACCGGCGCCCGGTCGAGCGCCGATCGCAGCCGCCGGTCCGCGGTGACCGTGCGGACCATGCCGGTCAGCGGATTGACACTCTCCTGGTGGACGATCAGGTCGCTCCAGCTGAGGAAGTTGTACAGGTCGAAGGCGCCGTTGCGGTACGCGATCCGGCTGGTGTCGTGCCAGCCCACGAACACGACCGCCGCGGCCAGCTCGGGCGGCGGATCCATGGCCAGGGCCCACTGCACGAAGCCGAGGTAACTGGACCCGAACGTGGCCAGCCGCCCGTCGAACCAGCTCTGGCCGCGTAGCCAGGCGACAGTGTCCTGGCCGTCACTGGCCTCGCCGCGCATCGGCTCGAACTGCCCGCCGGAGCCGAACGTGCCGCGGCAGCTCTGCAGCAGCACGTGGAAGCCGCGCTCGGCGACGAGCTGAGCCTCCAGCAGGCTGAACGGGGCGCCGCGCCCGTAGGGGCAGCGGACCAGCACCGTGGCCGCCGGCTCGCTGGTGATCGGCAGGTAGTGGTCGGCCAGCAGCACGGTGCCGTCGGACATCGGCACCTGGACGTTCCGCTCGACCGCGACAAAGGTCCGCGGCGGCGGGAGCGACCAGGCCCGGGATATCGCCTTGCTGACCGCGGCCGCGGCCGGCCGCACCGGGCGGGCCGCCCGGCGATCGGTACTCCCGCGCATCACGCTGTCCTTTCGGCCCGGCCGGCCCGTGTGGCCAGCCTTACCCGGTTAGTGAGTACCCGTCTCCCGGCCGCTCGACGCGAGGTCATGTCCCCTGATCATTCAACAATAAGATCCAAGTCCGGCATCTCTTTGTAGCATTTATGTCCGGCGTGGCACAACTGTGGCGGGTATCGGGCTCGGTCAGTTCAGGTCGTTGAGTCGCTTCCACTCCCGCATGGCATCGCCGGACCAGCGCTGATGCCGGTCGGCGAACAGCCGAGCCGCCTTCAGGCCGCTCCATCGAGGCGGCAGCAGTTCACGCGGCAGCACCGGGTCGATCGCGGGAAACCGCCGCCAGGCATGCACGAGCTCGACCTGCCGAGCCAGGACGTCGGCCGGGACGGCGGCCCGGAACTCTTCGATGAACGCCTCGTACTGCCCCTCGATCGCGCCGAGATCCCAGGCCGCCGCCACCATGACCTGCACCTCGGCCAGCCCCGACCTCCTGGCCACGAACACGTGGGCGTCGGTGGCCACGCCGGCCTCGCGCAGCACGCTGATCGCCTCGTCCTCCCGGTCCGGATGCGGGCTGATCCATAGCCCGGCGCCCAGCGACCCGAAACCCGCCCAGCTGAGCCGGCTCCGCACCACGTGCCGGGCCCGGCGGTCGCTCTCCGGGATCCGCGCGTACACCAAGAGCCAGCGGCCGTCCCAGCCCTCCGCCGGACCGGTGAAGGAGTAGATGCGGTCCGCGCCATCGGTCAGCATCTTCTGCGCGCTGGCGGTCAGCCGCCATCGCGTCCGGCGCCCGGTCTTCTCGGCCTCGAGCCAGCCGGAGGCGGCGGTCCGCATGAGGGCCTGTCGGGTGGTCTTCTCCTCGACGCCGAGGCGGGCGAAGGTGGCGAGGACCGCCGACGTCCACGCCGTCCCGGTCCCGGGCAGCACGAACTCGCCCAGCAACGTGAGCAGCAGGCCGCGCGCACTGGGTGCGCCGACCGCGTGCCGACGAGAGAGCGTCGGCGTCGGGTCGGCCGCCGCGACCGCCGATGATCTCCTGGCCGGCATGACACGCGCAGCGTATCAACCTGACCGGCAGGCTGCCGCACGGTCCCGGCCGCCGCGCGCGGCGGCCTCGCCCGGCCGCTAGGCGGGGCGGCTGGGAGCGTCCCCCTCGTCCCCCTGGCTCCGCGGCCGCACCGCGGCGTCGGCCGGGTTGTCGCTCTCGAATTCTTCGTAACTGTCGAATTCGCCGCTATCAACGCCCCTGTCGATATCCCAGTGATCCTCGAGCACCGGGGACCGGACTCCGGTCGCGTCATAGGCGTCGGCCCGGGCGACATGCCACATCGGGACCCGATCGTCAGCGCCGGCATCGGGCCCGGGCCCTGCGCCGGCCAGGACGGCTGTCTCGCGCGGGGTGAAGAGCATCCATGCGCATGAAACCGCCAGCACCACGACGAACACGCAGTAGATCCAGAACGCCGGGGTGAGGCCGGCGCTGATCGTCAGTCCGAGCTGGGAGACTTGCGCGGGCGTGAACCCGAACTGCGTCGGCGAGGTCCCCTCGCCGACCTGGACGAGCGCCGAGATGGCCTGGGCCGCCATCGGGATGATGGCCCCGGCGAGCAGGATCGCGCCGTGCCGGACCGGCCGCCACAGGGCGGCCACGATGACGACCGCGGCCAGCGCGACCATCACGATCACGTTGCCGGCCATCACCGCGGCCGGATCGGCGAAGGCGTTGCCCGCCGTGATGGTCTGGGTCTGCCCGGCCGCGGTCCGCAGCGTGAAGGTGTCCCAGGCGGGAGCGAAGGCGGCGGCCGTACCGAGCCCGGCCAGGACCAGCAGCACGGCCGGGCCCAGCGCCGCGCCGCGCGGCCAGCCCAAGGTGACCAGGCGCCTGCCCGCGGCCGGGCTGCCCTCGGCGACCGGGCCGCCCTCGGCGACCGGGCCGGCGGTGCGGCCGGGCTGGTTCAGGAAGGCCAGTGCGGATCCCGAGGCGCAGACGAGCCAGCCGAGGAGGCTGAGCACGAGTCCGGCGCCGCCCAGGTGGGCGCCTCCGGAGATCGGCGTGCCCGCATCCGCGAGGAACAGGCCGAACGTCACGATGCTCAGCCCGGTCGCCAGCAGCGCGCCGATCCGCAGGCGGGTGCCGCCGAACGCGACGAGCACGCCGCTCGCGGTCCAGACGGCCAGGTAGATCACATGAGCGACCAGGTTGTCGGGCTGCGCAACCAGGCTCGACCCGCCCAGGTAATCCGGGAACAGCCCAGCGATGCCCAGGGCCACGCCCACGCCTAGGAGCAGCGAAGCCGCGATAGCGCCGTCACGGCCAGTGCCGACCACCGGGGCGAAACGCTGGCCGCCACGGGCGCGCTCACCGGACCATGCCGGGTCACGGACCGCCGGGGTGATCGCGTCCGGTGGCTCGAGGACCGCGAAGCGGGTCCACGCGGCGGACCAGCCCTCCTGGGTCTCGGGCCACCACTCCAGCGGCTGCGACCGAGAGCCGCCTATGGTCCAGATCCCGAAATAGTCGCGGCCGCGGCCTATCTCGTACGTTGCGCCTCGGTAGGCGATGGTCACCTTGTCCAACACGGCCCAAGCCCTTCCTGCAGTTACAGCAACCCGGTCACATCCCTGGTACCGGAACCTAGGAAGCCGGCCTGGGAATCCGCTGAACAGCCTCTCAAGCGTTCCTGACTCTTGGTCCACGGCTCGGTCGAGCTCATCTACGCCCCGGGTGAACCTGACCACGGGCACCGGGCGAGGCGTGCTGGACTGGAGCACATGGACATTCTCGTCCTGGGAGGTACGGCGTGGCTGGGCCGCGAGGTGGCCCGTCAGGCGATCGAGCGCGGTCATGCGGTGACCTGCCTGGCCCGCGGCGAGAGCGGGGCGGTGGCCGACGGCTCGGTCCTGGTCACCGCGGACCGGCGCGAGAACGGCGCCTACGACCGGGTCCGCGACCGGGACTGGGACGCGGTAGTCGAGGTGTCCTGGCAGCCCGGCCTGGTCCGCAGCGCGCTGGCCGCGCTGGGCGACCGGGCCGCCCACTGGGCGTATGTCTCCTCCGGCAGCGTCTACGCCTCGCACGCCGCCGCCGGTGCCGACGAGACCACGCCGCTGCTGTCCGCGACCGAACTGGAGGTAGCGGGCATCGAGCAGTACGGCGAGGCGAAGGCGGCGTGCGAGCAGAGTACGAGCTCGGTGCTGGCCGACCGGCTGCTGATCGCGCGGGCGGGCCTGATCGGCGGACCCGGTGACCACAGCGACCGGTCCGGTACTGGGTGGCGCGGGCCGCCCGTGACCCGCTCGGGCCGATGGTCGTCCCGGCCCCCCTGGAGGCGCCGACCCAGGTGATCGACGTGCGCGATCTAGCCGCCTGGCTCCTGGACGGCGCGGTGGCCCGGACCACGGGGACATACGATGCGGTCGGCCCGGTGGTGCCGTTCGGCGAGTGGATCGGCCAGGCCAGGGCGGTCGGCGGGCATACCGGGCCGGTGATCGAGGCAGACCCGGCGTGGCTGGCTGAGCAGGGCGTCGCGGAGTGGATGGGCCCGGAGTCCCTGCCCATGTGGGTGGCCGAACCGGGCTGGGAGGGCTTCTCGGCCCGCAGCGGCGCGGCCGCTCGCGCCGCGGGGCTGCGGCACCGCCCGCGTCGTGACCTGCTCGCCGACGTGCTGGCCTGGGAACGCGACCAGGGCCTGGACCGGCCGCGGCGTGCGGGGCTGAGCGCCGGACGCGAGCGCGAGCTGCTCGCCGCCCTCGCACTGGCACCATCGTCAGCCGCGCCGGACCGTCATGGACGGGCCAGCTGACCCGGCGTCGCGGACCGTGACCAGCACCGCGGCCACCAGGGTAACTGCCCCGGCGATCCCGGTCGCGCTCAGCCGCTGGCCGAGGACGAACGCGGCCAAGATGGCGCCGGTGAGCGGCTCCAGCAGGGTCAGCAAGGTGGCGGTACTGGCGGCCGCGCGGCGCAGGCCGCGGAAGTAGAGCGTGTATGCCACCGCGGTGGGGCCCGTGCCGAGGGCGATGAGCAGCCCGACCGCCTCCGGGCCGGGCCGGAAGCTCAGCCCGCCGAGCATCGCGGCCAGGGGCATCAGGATCAGCCCGCCGAGGGTGAACGCGAATCCGGTCACGGTCAGGTCGTCCAGCCCGGGCACCGGGCAGGCACCGGTCAGGGTGACCGCGGCGAAGCCGGCCGCCGCGAGCACCGCCATGCCCGCGCTGGCCAGGACCGTGGTCTTGGAGAAGCCCGAGGGCAGGCCGACCAGCAGGCCCAGCCCGGTAAGGGCGAGGCAGGCGGCAACGGGCGCGAGCCGCCCGGCCGGACGCCCGGTGACCCGGTATACGGCGAGCACGATGACCGGGGCGGTGCCGATGGTGACCAGGGTGGCCAGGGCCACCGAGGTCAGCGCCACGGCAGTGAAGTAGCAGCTCTGGTACAGCGCGGCCAGTGCCCCGATCACGCCGATGCGTGTCCAGGCGGCCCGGCCGGAGGGCCAGCGGCGGCCGGTCACGGTCAAGAAGGCCACGATCAGCACACCGCCAGCAGTGAGCCGACAGGCGGCCACCGACATCGCGGACAGGCCGGCGACGCGGCTCAGCAGGCTGCCGGTCAGGCCGCCCGTGCCCCACAGCAGGCCGGAGGTGATGAGGTACAGCAGACCCGTAGCGGGTCGGCGGCGCGCGACAGGCGCCGTCATGGATGAACGCATGGGAATCGCTCCTGCGACGGGAAGGGAAAGGTCGCCGAAGCGGGGCACAGCACGCTGGCTCATCCGGGCCGTGCGCGGACGGCCTTCACCCGTGCGGCAGCGCGTCAGCGCTCAGTCGTCAGGGGAAGCACGCGTCTAGGTCACGCGGCCGGGCGCAAACCGGCTATCGCCCCGCTAGGAGCGGGGCGGCGGGGTGATGGGGAACAGCCGGTGCACGGCGAGCAGCTTAACCCCGCCGACCCCGGCATCGCGAATCGGATCCGGCTGGGAGAATCACCAGATGGTTCCTGAGGACATCCGCGAATTCTTCGCGGCCAGCGCCGGTGTGGCCGGAGCCCTGATCGGGCTGCTGTTCGTGGCCATCACCGTCGCCGCGGAACGGCTAGCCCGGGAGAAAGCTGAGGCTCAAGTCCACCGCATACGGGCCGCGGCGGCGCTTACCGCGTTCAGCAACGCGCTAGCCGTCTCGCTGTTCTCGCTGATCCCGGGGCAGAAGATCGCGCCGACGTCGGTGGTCGTGGCCGCGATCGGGCTCCTGTTCATTGCGGCGGTGCTGCTGTCGTTGGTCCGCCTCCACCAACTGCGGGCGGCTACCGTGCGTGATGTCCTGTTCCTGATCGGGCTGGCCGTCGTGTTCGTCATCCAGATGATCGAGGGCATCAGCCTGACCGCCGATCCGGCTAACTCCGGGGACGTGAACACCATCGCGATTCTCGTGGTCTGCTGTTTCTTCATCGGCATCGCCCGGTCCTGGCAGCTGGTCGGGGGCCCGTCGATCGGCATCTGGCGCGAGGTCACCGCGCTGGTCCGGGACCGTCATCACGCCGAGGAACCCGGGGACGAGCCACCGTCAGTACCGCCGCCATGACCCGGGTCAGGCGCCGCTGGGCGAGCGCGCGGCCCCGCGATATGGGCGCGGACCTCATCACGGCGGACGCGGCGGGCACGGCAGGCGCGGCAGGCGCGAGAAGATATGGCGAAGGAGAGTAGGGCGGAAGCACACAGACACTCCGGAGGCCAGTCGATGCTCCTGACGTTCGGACACGGAACCGCCTCGGCTGAGCAGATGATCAGCCTGCTGCGGGGCGCCGGGATATCCCTGCTCGTCGACGTCAGGACCGCCCCGGGCAGCCGCCGTCATCCGCATGTGGCCCGGGCCGAACTCCAGCGCTGGCTGCCGGAGGCTGGTATCAGCTACCGCTGGGACAAGCGGCTCGGCGGCCTGCGCACTCCAGAGCCGGATTCGCCGGACGTGGCGTTCGGCGTGGATACGCTGCGCGGTTACGCCGGGCACATGCGCACTCCGGCGTTCGCGACCGCGGTGGACCAGGTACTCGCCCTGGCCGGCGCGCGGGGCACGGCGGTGATGTGCGCCGAGAGCCTATGGTGGCGCTGCCACCGGCGGATGCTGGCCGACTTCGTCACCGCGGTGCGCGGCATGCCCGTGCGCCACCTCATGCATGACGGCCGGCTGGAGGAACACCGCCTGTCCCCCGGCCTGCGGCTGCGCGACGACGGCCTGCTGGTCTACGACGGGGGACAGCCGCCGCTGCTCTAGCCGGGACTCAGCCGCGGCCGGGTCTACCTCAGACCGAGGCCCGATAGGCCCCGAACCCGCTGGTCTGCCAGGTCTCGCCGCTGGCGGTGACCGCGAACGCCTCGTAGCCATCCAGGCTCTCCACCCAGTCCCGGGCGGCGGGACCCATGGCGAAGGCCGCCGTAGCGTAGGCGTCCGTGGCCGCGAGCCTGGCCCCGACCACCGTGATGCTGGCCAGGCCGATGGCAGGCTGGCCGGTGTGCGGGTCGATGATGTGCGGGCCGCGCTCGGCGACACCGGAGGTCGCGACGGCGAAGTCCTGCCCGATGACCACCAGCGCGAGCGAGCCGGGCCGTAGCGGGTCGGCGACCCCCACTCGCCACGGCTGGCCAGGACCATGGTCGCCGACACACTGGACGTCGCCGCCGCCGTTGACGCTGTGCTCGGCCGAACCGGCGGCGGTCAGCATGTCGGCGGCCCGCTCGATAGCCCAGCCCTTCACGTATCCGGACGGGTCGAGCCGCCCGCCGGGCCTGACGGTGAAGTACCCGCCGCTCAGTGTACTGACGTCGGCACAGGCGGCCAGCACCTCGGCCAGCTCGGGCGCGCATTCGGCCAGCGTGAGCGAGCCGCGGCCGAACCGGCTCACGTCACTGTCATCCCGGAACGGCGAGAACGTCGCGTCGACCCAGTGCAGCCACCGGACCGCGCGGTCCAGGGCCTGATCAGCCCAGTCCGGCACGTCAAAGGACACGACGGTGCCCATCACATGCTCGGCGTGCCGGAGCCGTCGGGTCCGTCCGGGTCGCGGGGTCCGGGTGCCGGTCATCGCCGATCAGAGGCCGTGGTCGACCGCGCTCTGCAGCGAGGCGATGTAGCCTGCGCTGGTGTAGCTGGCCCCGGACACGGCGTCGATCTTCGCGCTCTGCGCCGCGAGCGTCTCGCTGATCAGGCGCGGGAAGGCGTACTCACCGATCTGGATGTCGTGGATGGTGCTGGCCGGCTGCTCCAGGATCGCGACCTTGACGATCTTGCCGTTTTTCACGATCAGCTGGACCTGCACCGGACCGTATACGGTGTTATCCGAATTGCCGGTGATCGCGGTCTCACCCGGGGTCAGCTTGCCAGTCAGGCTCCCCTGCGGGAACTCGCCGGGCACCGTCGCCGCGGAAGACGACGTGGACGAGGACGACGACGAGGACGAGGACGATGATCCGCCGGCCGTTCCGCTGGTCGCGGCCACCGGCACGGTCGGGGAATGCGACTTGAACGACAACAGGGCCACCAGGCCCGCTATGGTGCCGGTGACGGCGAAGACCACGCGGCGCATGTCGCGGATCGTCTCCCCTCAGTACTCCCGGAGCGCGCGTGTCGGAAGGCCGCCACGCGGCCGCTCAGAACTCGAACGACTCGAAATGGATCTGCCGCCGTGGCACCCCGGCGTCACGCAGCGCCTCGACCGCGGCCGAGATCATGCCGGACGGCCCGCACACATAGACCTCCTGCTGATCCAGCCCGGGGACGAGCGAGCGCAGTATCCTGGGCGACAGCGGATCGCCGCCGATCTCGGCCCGCGACCCGACCAGGTAGTACACCTTCGCCCCGCGAGCGGCCGCGATGGCGTCAAGCTCGTCCCTGAACACGATGTCATGCTCGCTGCTCGCGCGGTAGATCAGCGTGACCGGCCCGGGCAGGGTGGCGAACATGGCCCGTAGCGAGGTGATGCCGACCCCGCCGGCCAGCAGCACCACGCCGCGGCCGGTGCGCCCGGCGGTGAATGCGCCGTAGGGCCCCTCGGCCATGACCCGCGTACCCGGCCGCAGCCGGGACAGGGCCCGGCTGTGGTCGCCGATGTCCTTCGCCGTGATCCGCAGGACGTCGGTACCCGGCGCGGCGGACAGCGAATACGGGTGCGACGACCACCACATCGACCTGGTCAGGAAACGCCAGCGGAAGAACTGCCCAGGCTCTGCCGCGAGCTCGTCGAGGTGGGAGCCACCGATGTAGACCGAGATCACGCCGGGGCCCTCGGGCTTGACCCCGACCACGGTGAACTTGTGCCGGGCGAACGCGCGCAGCGGGACCGCGACGCGGTACCACAGCACCAGGGCCGCCACGGTCAGATACATCGCCGACCACCAGAACCGCGCGGCCAGGTTGTTGATGAACGACGCGCCGACGGCGAACTGGTGGCTGAAGGCCAGCGCGATGGCCAGGTAGGTGTACAGGTGCAGGTAGTACCAGGTTTCGTAGCGAATCCGCCGCCGCGCCGCGCGCATCGAGACGATGCCCACGCCGAGCAGCAGGAATCCGGCCACCGTCGCCATCAGGACGTCCGGGTACTGGGTGAGCAGCGCGGCCGTCTCGCTGGTCAGGGTGGTATGCGCCTCGACCGCGTAGCCCCACACGATGAGCAGGCCGTGCGCGACCACCAGGCTGACGATGTACCTGCCGCCCATGGCATGCCATCGGGCCAGCTGATCGGTGCCGATGCCGCGTTCCAGCGCCGGGAGCCGCGCCATCAGCGCGACCAGGACGACCACGCCGTACCCGGCGAGCAGGCCGAGGATCTCGCCCGCTCCGGTCAGCCAGCCGCCGAGCCCGCTGACGTCGGGGGTGCTGTGCCACCACAGCGCGATGACGGCGAGCGCACCGATCGCGATGACGATGAGGACCCCACGCGGGCTCACCCGTCCGTGCCCCATTTGAGACGGAACGGAGCGTGGTGTCACCGGCTGTGGTCGGCTCGGGCTGCGCCGTGGCCGGGGAAACGGGCCTGCCGCGGCGCGTTGCGCCCGGACGGACCCCCTGGTCAGGCTCGTCACCATGCCTCCCGATGCGCGGCATGCAGAATCCGCGCCTAGCTGGATCGTATGCGCAACCGGGTCCGTGTGGTCTGGCCGGTCCGGTAACGGTGCCGGCGGAGGCCGGCCCTCTCCCCTTTATTACGGGTACGTCACGCGATCTCGCACGGTTCACGCGCCGCCGGTAAGCGCTTCGTAATCGGTATCTTCTCCGCGGCCGGGCTCAGCCGCATCCGGTTCCGCTTCCGCTTCCGGTTCCGCTTCCGGTTCCGCTTCCGGTTCCGCTTCCGGTTCCGCTTCCGGTTCCGCTTCCGGTTCCGCTCCCGGCGCCTCACCCTGCTCTTCCGCCGGCCCATCCTCCGCCGTCAACTGAAGTTGACAGTTAGGCCCGTGTCAACATAAATTGACGCCATGGACAACGCACCCGCTCTGGCCGCCGCGGCCGACAGCTCGGACCCGCGCACCGGGCTCCGGGCCGTCGCCGCGCTGCGCAGGCTGCTGGAGCAGCTCGAAGCGCTGCAGGTGGACAACGCACGAGAGCACGGCTGGTCGTGGCAGGAGATCGCGGAGATCCTCGGCGTGTCGCGGCAGGCCGTCCACAAGAAGCACGCACGCCGGTCAGGCGGCAGCCCACCCGCCCGCCGCCGCGTCCGCGTCCGCTAGCGGCCGCGCGGCGGCACGCGCTCCGAAGGCACTACCCGAGGGGATACCCGCGATGTTCGAACGATTCACCGACAAGGCCAGGAAGGTCGTGATCCTGGCCAAGGCCAAGGCTACCGAGCGGGGCGATGATCAGATCCGCCCGGTGCACATGCTGTACGGGCTGGCCGCCGCGGACGGCGTGGCCGCCCGGACGCTGACCGCCCTGGGCGTCGACGCCGCCGCGGTCGAGCGCGAGCTCGGCCACGGCGGCGGGGGCTCGCCCGGCCCCCTGGGCCTGCCGGACCGGGCGGCGGACAGCGATGCCGAGGTGCTGGCGGCGATCGGCATCGACCTGGACGAGATCAAGCGCAGGATCGAGGAGAGCTTCGGTCCGGGGGCGCTCGAACGGGTGCCGCTCACGCCCACGGGCCCGCTGAACTGGACCGGGAGATTGCCGCTGAACGAGGCGTCCAAGCTGTCGCTGGCGCTGTCCCTCAAGGAGGCGCGCGCGCTGCACCACACCTATATCGGCACCGAGCACCTGCTCCTCGGCCTGCTGCGGGTGGCCGAGTGTTACCCGCGCGGGGAGTTCGCCACGGCCACCCTCCCCGACCTGGGCCTGGACCCCGCGACGGCCCGCGACCGCGTGCTGGCCGAGCTGAGCCAGACTCTCCGCGGGCAGCGGCCTGGCCGGTGACCGGCCCGGGCTGACGCCGCCCTGCTCCTAGCGGGGGCGCTGCAGGGCGGCGTGGAGCCGAAAACCTGGATGAGGGCGAGGGTGACCAGGGTGGCGTGCACGGCCCGCCCGGTCGATGGCCTCGGATCCGTCGCCTCGGGAGCCGTCCAGGAGCAGCGCCGCCTCGGTCCGCCTGACGCCCTGGCTGTTCGGCATGGCCTGGCCCTTCCGGCCCTCGCGAGAGCCATGTAAGCGACACTCACGATGAAGGCCGACAGGGCGATACTTACTTCTCGGTGAGCTATACCTAACCGTATGGTCAGCACATAGTTGCTTTACGGAGAGTATCTCTTTGAATACAGATAGTCATAACCTGTCTAAGGGAGACATCACGGATAGGATATGAACAGATGCTCAGAGTAAGCGATGTCTGGGAGAGAGCACTCCACCCCCCCGCGATGGCCATCGAGGCTCCCGGTGAGGTCATCGTCATCCGCGCGGGCGGAAGCTACGACGGCAAGCAGGGTATGAGCCTGGCCACCGGCGTGAGCAGCCGGTCGGCGGGCTCGCGGGCCCTGTGCCTGCACCTGGTGACGATTCCTCCCGGCACCCGTGGCGTCCCCCACGTTCACGACGGACACGAGTCCGCCATTTACACCGTCAGCGGCGAGACCGAGGTATGGCACGGGGAGGGTCTGCGACACCGCACCGTGGTCAGGGCCGGCGACTTCATGTACGTCCCGCCGGGCATCCCGCACCTGCCGGTGAACCGCAGCGACGTCACGACCGTGGCGGTCGTCGCCCGCACCGACCCCCAGGAGCAGGAGAGCGTCGTCACCCTGAGCCTGCCCCCGCACCTGTCCGACCTTAACGCCTTCCCCGTCGCCAGCCCGTAAGCGATAACCCCAAGCCAGCCGACCGGTGGCCGCGGCGGTTTCCCGCCGCTCCTGTCCGCCCCGGCCCTGCGGATCGGCTGGCCTCCGTACCGCGCCCGCCCCGGCCTCCCGCGCCTGTACGTGCCGCACTTCCTCCCCAGCGTCCCAACCGGGGACGCCAGGCGGTACGCGCAGGAGGGGCGGGCGCGTTGCGTTCGCGTGCGACCTGAGGCCTGCGGGCCTGCTGTGGCTGCCGGGGACGTCTTACCCGGCGCTGGGGCGCCCGGCCAACCAGGCGGAGATTAACGAAATCATTATCGTGTGCCGTTACCTCTTCCTGAGCGAGGTAACGACACACGATAATGCGGGGTCGCGACTGAGGAGGCCTGAGGGGCGGCGCTGCCGGGACGGGCTAGCTGGCGAAGGCTTCGGGGGGCGGGCAGGAGCACATCAGGTTCCGGTCGCCGTAAGCCTGATCGATCCGGCGCACCGGCGGCCAGTACTTGGCGCGGCGGTCCGTGCCCGCTGGATACGCCGCCTCCTCCTGCTGGTAGGGGTGCTTCCACTCCCCTGCGATGAGCATTTCTGCGGTGTGCGGGGCGTTCTTCAGCGGGTTGTCGTGGGCGTCGTATTCCCCGTCGGCCACCCGCGCGATCTCGGCCCTGATGGCGATCATCGCGTCGCAGAACCGGTCGAGCACGTCCAGGCTCTCGCTCTCGGTCGGCTCGATCATGAACGTGCCGGCCACTGGGAACGACATGGTGGGCGCGTGGAACCCGTAGTCGATCAGCCGCTTGGCCATGTCCTCCACGCTGATGCCGGTATCCCGGGTCAGCGGGCGTAGGTCGATCACGCACTCGTGCGCGACCAGGCCGTTCCGTCCGGTGAAGAGCACGGGGTAATACGGCGCCAGCCGCTTGGCCACGTAGTTGGCGGACAGCACCGCGACCTGCGTGGCGCGGCGGAGCCCGGCCGCGCCCATCATCGCGACGTACGCCCACGAGATGGGCAGGATGCCCGCGGAGCCGTAAGGTGCGGCGGCGACAGGACCGACCACGCCACGACCGGGCAGGAAGTCCGCAAGGTGCGCGCGGACCGCGACCGGCCCCACCCCGGGGCCGCCGCCGCCGTGCGGGATGCAGAACGTCTTGTGCAGGTTCAGGTGGGACACGTCAGCGCCGAACGACGGCAGAGTGGCCACCCCTACCAGCGCGTTGAGGTTCGCGCCGTCGATATACACCTGCCCGCCCGCCGCGTGCACAGCCGCGCAGACAGCGCTCACGTTCTGCTCGTAGACGCCCGCCGTGGACGGGTAGGTCAGCATGATCGCCGCCACCTGCCGGTCGTGCGCCTCCAGCTTGGCCTGCAGGTCAGCCAGCTCGATGGCACCGTCCGAGCCGCACTTGACCACGACGACGCGCAGCCCAGCCAGGACGGCGCTGGCCGCATTGGTGCCGTGCGCGGACTCCGGGATCAGGCAGACGTCGCGGTCCTGCTCGCCGCGGGAGGCATGGTAGGCCCTGATCGCGAGCAAGCCGGCCAGCTCGCCCTGGGAACCGGCGTTCGGCTGGATGGATACCGCGTCGTAGCCGGTGAGCCGGGCCAGCCGGACCTCCAGGGACTCGGTCAGCTCCAGGTAGCCGCCGACCTGCGGGATTGGGGCGAACGGGTGCAACCCGGCGAACTCCGGCCAGCTGATCGGCTCCATCTCGGCCGCTGCGTTCAGCTTCATCGTGCACGAGCCGAGCGGGATCATCGAGCGGTCCAGGGCGATGTCGAAGTCGGCCAGCCGACGCAGGTAGCGCAGCATCGCGGTCTCGCTGCGGTGGGCGGTGAATACCGGATGGGTGAGGAACGCCGAGCTGCGCCGCAGGCCGGCCGGCAGCACATCGGGTTCTGCTTCGGACAGCTCCACGTCGGAGGGCCGCTCCACCTGGCAGATGGCCGCCACGACCTGCCGCAGCTGCTCGTCGGTGGTGGTCTCGTCGCAGCTGACCTGAAGGGCGCCGTCGGGCGCCAGGTACAGGTTGTAGCCCGCCTCCCGGGCCCGGTCCAGTGCCCTGGACGCCTCGTCGCGCCCGCCGCGGAAGACGATCCGGATGGTGTCGAAGAAGTCACCACGGTCCGTTCGGTGACCAAAATCGCGCAAGGTGGCGGCGAGGACCGCGGCGCTACGGTGCGCGCCCCGTGCGATGGCGGCCAGCCCGTCCGGCCCGTGATAGGCGGCGTACATGGCGGCGGTCACGGCGAGTAGCACCTGGGCCGTGCAGATGTTGCTGGTCGCCTTCTCGCGGCGGATGTGCTGCTCGCGGGCCTGCAGGGCGAGCCGGTAGGCGGGCCGGCCGTCGGCGTCCACGGACACCCCGACCAGCCGGCCGGGAAGCTGGCGCTTGAGCGGGTCAGTGACCGCGATGTAACCCGCGTGCGGGCCGCCGAACCACAGCGGCACGCCGAACCGCTGGCTGGAGCCCACCGCGATGTCCGCACCCATTTCGCCCGGCGCCTTGAGCAGGGTCAGCGCCAGCAGGTCGGCGGCCACCGCAGCCAGCGCGCCGCGGGCGTGCGCCGCCTCGATCAGCGGCTCCAGGCCGCGGACCACGCCCGAGGCGCCGGGGAACTGCAGCAGGACGCCGAACAGGTCATCCTGCCGGGCGATGGCCTCGGCCGTCAGCGGTTCGACGACCAGGTGGATGCCGAGAGGCTCGGCGCGGGTCCGGAGCACGGCGAGCGTCTGCGGCAGGCAGTCGGCGTCGGCCAGGAAGGTATGTCCCGCCTTGGCGCGGCGGGCCAGCGTCATGGCCTCGGCGGCAGCGGTGGCCTCGTCCAGCAACGACGCGCCGGCCCAGGGCAGCGCGGTGAGGTCGGCGATCATGGTCTGGAAGTTCAGCAACGCCTCGAGCCGACCCTGGGAGATCTCGGGCTGGTAGGGCGTGTACGCGGTATACCAGGCGGGATTCTCCAGCACGTTGCGGCGGATGACGGCCGGCGTGATCGTGCCGTAGTAGCCCAGGCCGATCATCGAGGTCAGCACGTGGTTCCGGCCGGCCATCCGGCGCAGCTCCGCGAGCGCCTGGGTCTCGGTCAGCGGGTCGGGCAGGGTGAGCTCGGCGGGTTCGGTCCCTTCGGGCAGGGCGGCCTTGGTCAGTTCGTCGAGCGACGAATAGCCGAGGCTGGCCAGCATGTGCCGCCGGGCGGCCTCGTCCGGACCGATGTGGCGTGCGGCGAAATCTGTCATCAGAGAGCCTCCCGTACGAGCGCGGTCGCCGGCTCCCCGTCTGTCGCGGTCCGCCCCAGCCCCTCGGGGGTGTCGGCGGGGTCGCCCCCCGTGGCCAGCCGGGCCGCTCCAGAGATGCCTGTTCCGGCCGGTTCGTGTGCCTGAGAGGTTCCGGGGATGTTGCCCCTTCGGCGCCCGCGGTTTACGCGGGATCTCTCCCGGCCGGTGTCATCAGCAGTTGAGATCTTACCCGAGCAGGACCAGATAGTGGGACACGACCTGCGGGTGCTATGTGACCGGGCGGGCACCGGCAGAGTCCAGCCCGAGCACGGCGGCCAGTTCGTCGACCGCCCACTGGCAGGCGGCCGGCCGGAATCCGGTGTGCCGGGCGAAGGACCTCGCCACCTTGTCTCGGACAGTGGCGGGGTCCATGCCGCGTGCTACGTGGTAGCTGAGCGCTTCGGCCAGGCCCTCCTCGGCCGCGGCGATGAGTACCTTGGTCTCTCGTGGCATGTCCGGCAGCAGGTCCTTCAGCGCCGTCGACATCGCCTGCGTGCTGGACAGGGCGGCGATGCCCAGGTCGGGATCGGACACGATGGCGCGCAGCGCGGCCCGGGCCTGGCCGTCGGGGTCGCTGTCCCACAGCGGGACGTCGGTCCCGGGCCGGACCGGGCCGGAGTCGCCGGCCGGGACGGAGTCCTCGACGGCGGGCGGATTCCGGCGGTCAGGGACCTGGTCGGCCCCGGGAACCGGGACGCCCACCGCGCCGAGATCGGCGGTGGCGGCCAGGATGGCCTCGGCCAGCTCGCCGGCCGTGCCGTACCGGTGGGCCGGATCCTTGGCCAGCCCGCGCGCGACGACCTCGTCCACCGCAGCCGACAGGCCCGGCCGCAGCGTGCTGGGCGCGGGCCGCACGGCGTTGAGCTGCGCCCACATAACGGCCACCATCTCCCCCGTGAAGGGCGGGCGCCCGGTCAGGCACTCGTACAGCACGCAGGCCAGCGAGTAGACGTCGGCTCGGCGGTCGCCCGGTGAGCCAGTGAACCGCTCCGGGGCGATGTAGGCCACCGTGCCGATGGTGCTGCTGGTGGACAGGCTGGCACTGCTGATGACCCGGGCGATGCCGAAGTCGATCAGGTAGGCGAACGGCATGCTGCTGTGCTGGCCGGTGATCAGCACGTTGGATGGCTTGACGTCCCGGTGGATCAGCCCGCCGGCGTGCGCGGCGTCCAGGGCCGAGGCGACCTGGGCCGTGATCCACGCGGCGGTCGCGGGCGGCATCGGCCCGTCCCGGTCCAGCAGGGTGGCCAGGTCGGTACCCTCCACCAGCCGCATGTCGATGAACAGCCGGCCCTCGATCTGGCCGTAGTCGTGGATGGGGATGATGTGCGGCTCGCTGAGCCGGGCAGCGCGCTTGGACTCACGGCGGAACCGGTCCTGGTACGCGCGGTCCGCGGCGAGTTCGGGGACCAGCACCTTGAGGGCCACCGTCCGGTCCTTGACGGTGTCGAACGCCCGGTAGACCACCCCCATGCCGCCCCGGCCCAGCACGGCGGTCAGGACGTACGGCCCGAATCGGGGTCCGGCCGGCTCGCTTATCACCTCTGAAGTCATGACCGTCTCGTCCCGGGCCGCCCGGGCACCGGTCAGATCCTCCTGTCGGCTAGTCGGGGGCAGGAGCCAGCGCGAGCTCCTCAATCCGCTCGGCGAGCAGCAGCGCGGTCGCGGGCCGCTCCGCGGGATTGGCGGCGATGGCCCAGGCGATGACCTCCCTGACGTCCGGGTCCACGCGGTCGGAGATGGTGGGCGGATGGGAGATGACGCGGCGCATGGCCAGCAGCGGGTCCTCATCGGCCAGCGGCCCGTACAGGCCCTCGCCGGCCACGGCGTAGTGCAAGGTGGCGCCCAGGGAGAACACGTCGCTGGCCCGCGACGGGCGGTCGCCGCGGATCAGCGCCGGGTCGAGGTATCCGATATCCCCCGCCGGTCCCATCCGGGTGATGGTGACACCCGGCCGAAGCACGTGGCTGAGGCCCAGGTCGGCGAGCTTGGCCCCGCCCGGGTACAGCAAGACGTTGCCCGGCTTGATGTCACGGTGAGCGATGCCGGCTTCGTGCAGGGCGTGCGTGGCACGGGAGGCGTGGGCCATCGCCCGCAGGGCCGTGGCCCGGTTGAGCGGCTCGGCGGGGGCGGCCACCGAGCCGCCCGGCAGGTACTCCATCGAGTAGTAGACTTCCTCGCCCTGCTGACCCGCGTCGTACAGGGTGACCAGATACGGCGAGCTGACCGCCGCGAAGGCAGCGAGCTCTCGATGAGCCCACCTGAACACGTCCTGGCTGCTGCCGCCGGACAGCACCTTCACCGCCACGAACTCGGCCGCGACCGGCAGCCGCTTGGGCGGATAGGCGAGGTAGAACACTCCGTGGCTGCCGGCGCCGAGCTGACGGATGAACTTATAGTCGGCGATACCGTCGCGTCCGTCGGTCATGGTCATGGCTGCCTTCCTGGCTCCAGCGCCCCTGGCTCCATGACAGAGAACGGGGTCGCGATTTCGGGGCGGGCCTCGATGTCCTCGCTGCTGCCCGCCCGCACGGTCAGGTGCGCTCCGCCGGCGACGGCCACAGCGCCGTCTTGGCCGACGACCACGAGCGCGCCCTCTGGCGGCAGGCCGCTGCGGGCCTGGATGCCCAGGTGGGTCAGTTCCGCCATCTCGCTGCGGCTCCGCCGGCCGTCGGCCCCGGTCAGCACGAGCGACAGGTGCCTGGCCGCGGCGAGCTGGGTGGCCACGTTCAGGGCCGCGGTGGCGTCGCTGCCGTGACCGGAGAAGACCGCCACGGCCGCCGGCATGTCCGGCAGCGGGCCGGACACGGTGACCAGGCGGGTCCTGCCGTCCGACCGGATGGCCGCGTACGCTGCGTCCTCGTAAGATTCGTGATCGGCGTCGAGCACGATCGTGTCCGGCTCGGCGGCCGACACGTAGGCCGACAGCTCGCCGATGACGTCGTCGCTGAACCGGGAAAATACGGTAGCCGAAGCGCCGCGGGCCGCCGCCCGCTCGGTGAGGACGTGCAGCTGGCCCATGACGAGGGTCATCTGCAGCAGCTCGCCGCCCAGGCCCGCGCCGACCTCCAGGCGCTTCTCGCTCCGGAGCGAGACCAGGTAGACCAGGGCCAGCTCACTGCCGGGCCGGGTAGCGGCCAGGTCGGCTCCGATGTCGACCAGAGGTCCCGCGGTCTCGGGCCGGTCGATCAGGACCAGGATCCGGTACGCCGGGCCGCCGGCGAGCTGCGCCCGGTCCGCGGCGGCCAGGTCGCGCTGCATGATCCGGTCGGGGTAGATAGCCTGCAGCAGCGGCCCGCTCATCGCCGTCGTGACCAGCGCCATGATCACCATCAGGGTGTACAGCTGCGGGGTCAGGATGCGCAGCTGGAGTCCGACGCCGAGGATGACCAGTTCGGTCAGGCCCCGGGTGTTCATCAGCGTGGCGATCACGCCGGCGTTGCGGCCACGGACGCCCGTGGACACCGCGCCGAGGTAGGCGCCGGCCAGCTTCCCGACGATGGCGACGACCAGGATCGCGGCGAGTTCCACCAGCCCGGAGCCCCCGATTTTGGACAGGTTGATGTTCAGCCCGGCCACCACGAAATAGATCGGGAGCAGGACCAGCAGGCTGACCTGCTCGAGCCGCTCGAGGATCTCCTCGCGCAGGCCCAGGACGTTCTCGCGCGGCATGACGATGCCGAACAGGAACGCGCCGAAGATGAAGTGCAGGCCCATCCAGTTGGTGGCCCAGCTAGACAGCAGCAGGCCGGCCAGCACGGTGGCCAGGATGTTCGGGGTGAGTCGGCCCGCTTGCAAGTAGAGGCGGGACAGCCGGCGCAGCAGCGGCCGCACGATCAGGAACATGCCGGCTGCGTACGGGATCGCGAGCAGTACCTTCCACTGCGCACCGCTGCCGGCCAGCGCGACCACCACGGCCAGCAGCGTCCAGGCCAGCACATCCGCGATCGCCGCGCTGGCCAGCACGAGCCCGCCGATGCGGGTGCGGTGCAGGCCCCGGTCGGTGAGGATGCGGGCCAGGACGGGGAACGCGGTGGCCGCCATCGCGGTGCCGATGAACAGCGCGAACGTGGAGACGTCGTGCAGGTGGTTGCGGTGGGCCAGCCACACGCCCAGCGCCGCGCCCAGGACCAGGGGCAAGGCGACCGAACCGGTGGACACGCCCGCGGCGACCCGCTCGCGGCCCCGGATGAGGCGCAGGTCCACCTCGTAACCGACCACGAACATAAACAGCACCAGGCCGATGTCGGCCAGTGCGGTCAGGGGCGGGATCAGGCTGAGCGGGAACAGCGTCTTGGTGATCGTGCCGTGGAAGAACGTGGGACCCAGCAGGATCCCGGCCAGGATCTCGCCCAGCACCGGGGGCTGCCCCAGGCGCCTGGCGAGATTACCGAGCAGGCGGGCCAGGATGATGATGATGGCTACGTCCGCCAGGAGTAGCTGGACGTTGCTGAGGCTCATGGCTGGCCCGCCACCTTGATCACCTCACCTACCTGTGACGGTGTGAGTCGTACTGGAGTCCGTATTCGCCCCCCAGGCGAATCTGCGCGCCTGCCACGAGCGGTGTCCGCACCCCGGGCTGCAGGCTGATGGGATTCCGCTCCCCCGGCAGAAGGACCTGGGTTCCGTTCGCGGAGTTGAGGTCGGTGAGGAAGACCTGCCAGCCGTCGAGCTCGACGCGGGCGTGGATCCGGGACACCACTCCCGAGGCGCCCATGAGCCGCAGCGGCCGGGCGCGGCCCTCGGCGACCGACTTGTCCAGGGTCGGCTCCCGGCCGATCACGTAGTCGGCGTCGAGCTGGCATACCGAGCCGTCGCTGAGGATCAGCACCCCGAGTGGGGGGCGCGTGCCCTTCTGCCGCACCTTGGTCAGCTGGCCCATGCTGATGCCGCACACGGCGCAGTAACGCGCCTCCGGGTCGTTGAAGTGCCCGTTCTTGCAGTAGACACCCTCGACCGACGCGGCGGGCATCTCGATCAGGCCCAGGTCCTTCGCATCGGGCGCTTCGGCGCCGAGCGGCAGCGGTTCCCGCTGAGGCATCTCGGGCCCGGCCTGGTCCGCGACGAGCGATATCGAGATGAAGTCCGGCCGGGCCGCACCGCCAGGAGGCCCTCCGGCCGGTCTGGGACCGGGCTGGGGAGGCTGGCCGGCATACGGGTCGAGCGGGGCCGGCGCGGCGTACGGATCGGGTGCCAGCGGCGGGGCCTGCGCGACGTATGGGCCGGGCGCTGGCACCTGGGCCGCGTATCGGTCCGGTGCCGCCGGCGGACCCTGCGCTTCGGGCGGAGCCGGTGGCGGTGGCGAGGCCGCATACGGGTCGGGTGCGAGCGGCTGGGCTGCGGCCGGCTCGATCTGGGTGGCGTAGTATCCCGGTTCCGGCACTGCGATCTGGTCCGCGAAAGGCTCGGCGACGGGCTGAACCTGCTCGGGCACTGCGTCGGGCACTGCCTCCGGCGCGGCCGGGCTGGGCGGGGCCTGGGCCTCGGCCGGCGCAGCCGGGCTGGGCGGCGGCGCCTGGGCCTCGGCCGGCGCGGCCGGGCTCACATCTGCCGTGAGGCCGGGGCCGGCAGCGGCTGGCCGAGGTTGATCAGCTGCCTCCGCCCTGACCTCGGCGGGCGCGTAGAGCAGGGCGACCGCCCGGACTATGCCGTCGGCCAAGCGCAGATAGGGGTCGGTCTCCTCCTCGCCGACCACGGACCGCACGCCCGCCCGGACCTTAATCAACGTGGACGGCAAGACGCAACGCAGCCGGCCGTACGGCTCGCCGGCGCTCAGCCGCTGCGATCCGCGGGCGGTGGTGACGTCGGCCCATCCGGTGCCGTAGACGGCGACGGCCGTGCCGCCGCCGACCGGCCCGAACGCGACCACCGCCGGGCCGGGCTGGTCCGCCGCGGTATCGGCGGCCGCCGCGTCGTCGTCGAACTGGGCCGAGACCAGGTTGGTGAAACGAAGGCCGTCCGCCCCGGCCCGGGCCGCCTCAGCCAGCAGATCCAGCAGCCGGTCCGTGAAGGCTCCGCCCGCGGGGTGGATCAGGAGAACCAGATCTCCCTGCCGGGCCAGGACTCCGTCCCCGTGGATCGGCCACAGGCCCGGCAGTATGCCGTGTTCGGTCACACCAGCCTCCCGCCATGGAAGCGCCACCGGATGAACGGGACCCGCATGGGCCCGTTAGCGGCCAGCCATACCCCCAGCCAGACCAGGATGAACTGGATGAAGAAGGCGGCACCGCCGACCGTGCCCACGATGCCTGGTATGGCGCCGACGCTGAGCAGAACCCAGATCAGAATGCCTTCTGGTATCCCCTCCACCAGGCCAAACAGCGTGGGCCAGTCTTTCTCCCACCGCCATTGCATCAGGAGGGTATAGAGCAGCTCCCACAGCACACCGAGCACGGCCACGCTGGCCAGCACGAGGAAGCCATTCCGGTACTTGTCGCCGAGCGGTGCGCTGCCAGGCAGGACCGGGACGATGATCAGGGTGATGAGGCCGCCGACCACGGCGAGCAGGAAGATCCTGGTCTGTATGCGGCCATTCAAGGTTGGAACCACGCCAGCACCTCTTCCTGTCGGATCCCTGTCGGGAGCACGGGCATCATGGAATCACGGCTGCCGGTTGGTCGCCCAGCGCAGCCACTGCCGGACCGAACGGCCCGGTCCTATCTTCCGGCAGAAACCACGACGAGCCAGGTCGTCGGTGATCTCCTGGGCGGCGATCTGCAGGCCGAGGAAGGTGTCCACGCCGGGAAAGTAGCCGCCCAGCGTGGCGGCTCCCGAGGCGTAGATCACTCCGGGCGGGCTACTCGTGCCGTGCAGCTCGAAGTCGCGCTCGACATCTAGGCGGCCGACAGGGTTCCGGCCGGCGCCGGAGTGCTCGAGCAGGTCGGCGAGCACCCGGTGCTCGGAAATGTCGGCTTCCAGCCCGGTGCAGTCGATGACGAAGTCGGCCGCGATCTCAGCAGGGCCTTGCTCGGTCTTGACCATGCTGACCACCATCCCGTCGTCGCGGACCTTCATGCCCTCGACGGTGCCGGCCATCACGCGGTACCAGCCTTCGGTCCGGCCCTGGTTCATCTGGTGCTGCCAGCGCCGTCGCCACGGCGTGTTGGTGCCGCCCATCCGCTTGTATTCTTTGGCCCGCTGCTCACCTTCGAGACGGCGCATCTTCGCCTTCAGCTGTCCGCCCCACACCGACTTCGGATAGTTGAACCCCTGGTAGGCGAAGCCGTTGCCGCCCTTACGCCGCATCCACGGGTTGGGCCCGTGCGAGCCGGAGACGAAGGTGCGGAACAGGTGCACGATCTGGGTATCCAAGTGGTAGTTGGCCCGGTCGTCCATCAGGCGCTGCAGCACCCGTGAGGCAACGATCCCGCCGCCGCGGATCAGCACCACCCCGGGTTTGACGCGCAGCCGGTCGTAGACGTGCTCGTGATCCTCGTAGGCGCTGACCACGTGGTAGAAGTCCTGGTTCTCGGTCCGGAAGGCCTGCAGCTCGGGCAGGAACTTCAGGCCTGGATACCCGACCGCGACGTGGACGAACTGGGACCGGTACGCGACGCGGCGGGCCGGTTTCGCGTCCGGGGGCGTCAGGATCGTGAAGTAACCGCCGCCCTGGCGGCGGCGCACCATCCGGACTTGGCCCTTAACCAGCATGTCGGCATAGCTGATCCGCTTTGACTCGCGCTGCATCCCCTCGAATACCATGCCCGCGCGCGGGGTGTAGTAGTCCGCCCAGATCGGCTCGACCAAGACCTGCCACAGCGGCGCCAGGGTCTTGTCGCGGATTGCTTCCGCCAGCGCATAAGAGGGAAAGCCCCAGAGATTATCCGGCCGCGACGAGGAATCTGAGCGGATGCGCTCCGGTCGCGGAATCTGTGACACGCGGGTCAGGTATTCGTATGTCTGCCACGGAAAGTCAATGTCGGACAGTACTCGCACGCGGTCGATCGGCACGCCGGCGACCCGCAGGTAGTCGACGGTGACGAAGCTTCCAATGCCGCCGCCGAAGGTCACGAAGGGCACGTCCACCAGGGGAATCCCCGCCGCCGCGACCATGGTGTCGGTCCACCAGTCGGAGGTCAGGAGTTCCTCGGTGAGGTCGCCGCCGCCGACGGCCTGCTGGACCGGGCCGCGGGCTACAATGGTCGGCGCCTCCTCGTGCGGCCTGTCCGCGGAGCCGTCTGTCGTCATCTTCCCCCCAGCGCTGTTGCATGCCCTGACGTACGGAGGGCCAAGAACCCGTCGGTGATTCACTAAGACAATCCAGATGGTAGACCTGCGGGCGCAGTCCGGAAAGGAGTACCACGGCTAGGGAGCGGCGCGTTACCCAGTCGTGCCAAGCCGCCGGAGCTACGGAATTCGTATGCAGCCGGTGCCTGCGGAATCGAGGTCATCTGTTTAACGGCAGTTCCGTCACGCTCATATGCGAGCAGCCGCGACCGGCCAGCAGGACATGTCCGGTTTGTAGGTGACCAGAACTGTTTAAGAGCCTTTTGACGCGCCTACGATGATCGTTACCACCAGGACCAGCAGCCAAAGGGTGCAGAGCACGACACCCGCGATCGCCACCCCGCGACCACCCTGGTTGCGGGTCTTGATCTGCTTGAGCGCCATCAGGCCCAGCACCAGGCCAACCACCGAGCCGAGCCAGAACAGCCACAGGACCCCGAGCACGAGCGACGCTATGGCCAGGCCGTTTGTCCTGGTGGCGGGCACGAAGCCTGACGCCGGAGGCTGCGACCAGAATCCGGGAACAGGCGGGGACTGGTAACCGCCGCCAACCTGGTGGCCAACCGGGGCGTTACCGGGGTGCGGCGGGGCAGACGGGTAAGGGTCCGGTGGCCAGACCTGACCAGCCGACGGGAAACCACCCGGCGCGGGTCCCGGCGGGTAAGCCCCCGGCGCGGGTCCCGGCGGGTAAGCGCCCGGCGCGGGTCCCGGCGGATAAGCGGATGGGACCGCTCCCGCAGGGTAATCCCCGGGACCAGCGGCGGCCGCCCGATAGCTGCCCGCTGCGGCGCCCGGGAGGTAACCGGCCGACGCGGCTCCCGGGTCGGCCGCTGCCAGTGGGATCGAAATCGTCGGCTGCGCGTCGCCCGGTATCGAGGATCCAGGTGGGATGCCCGAACCCGGAGAGGGGCTCGGCGCCGGAGAACTGAGGCCGATCGCTCCGGCGATCTCGCTCACCGCCCAGTTGCATGCCTCCGGCCTGAAGGGCGTGCTGGCCGCGAACGATCCCGCCACCACCGCCGAGGCGGTGCCTACGTCCATGCCCTGCGAAACGCGCTCCCGCAGGCTGCTGGCCACGCCAGCCTCTGCCGCGGCGACCAGGATGCTCACCTCGCGCGGGGCGTCGGGCAGCAGGTCCTTCAAGAGGTTCGCCATTATCTGAGGGCTTGACAAGGCAGCAACCCCATAGGCAGGGTCGGAAACGATCGCGCGTAGCGCTTTCTGCGCCTCGGCTGTTTCGCCCCACTGGGGACTGACCACGATGAACCCCCAAGCGCCGCCGGCCTCGCATCCGGATGTCTTTCGCATTCGGGCCTGTCCGCGCGGAACGACATCGGCTCCATTCTAAGAAGTCGCGCTGCGGCAGGGAACCTGACCGGCCTGGTTGCCGCCCATGCTGCTCATGACCGCCGCGCCGCTGGCCGCGACGATAATCGCGCCGCGCCGACAGTGCATCGGCCGTCGGAAGGCGTTCCGGCAAGTGCGCTGCCGGTCACGAGCCGCCGGTCTCCTTGGGCTCTGAGAGGATGTCCATGGCCATCGAGTCGCCCCTGAACAACGGCGTCCGCCGGACCTGACGCTCGATAGAGGACGCCGACATCGTGTAGCCGATGAAAAGCAGCAGCGAAATGGCCTGGATAAGAATCCCGGGCCAGTACGAGGCGAAGGCGGACACACTCCAGTCATTGAGCCCGTGCAGCACGGCCGCCATTGAGACGCCGAGCAGGATAAGCCACCACCGGCGTCTCGGGTAGTTTATCGCGATTCCGATGAAGAATGCGGCCACTCCGGCCCAGACGGCGTGCTCGAATCCGTCAACGAAGACACGGAAAGCGAAGTCGAGGACGCCCGCGTCGGCCTGGGCGACGGCACTTGCGTTCGCGACCTGCGCGATAGCCATCTCGGTGTACAGCCTCTCCTCCAGGATTCCGAAGGTAAGGCCCGATATGGTGCCGAGGAACATCCACATCCGGACGTCAAGCTTGGTGGCTCGGAATTTCAAGAGAATCAGCGCCGCCAGCAGGATCGGCAGCGCCTTCGTTATCTCCTCATTGTAGCCGACAGCCAGGGCGGCGAGAAAATTACCGCTGCGCACCGCATTCACCAGGTGATCATTGATATTGACCGTGACGGTGTACAGCCATATCGTCACCCAGACAATGATGGCGATCCCGACATAGATCTCTAGCGCGGCAATCCGGCCGGGACGTATCAAGAGCCAGAACGCGATCGCCCACAGTGGAGCGACGTAGAGACTGTACGCGAAGCCCGGCACGCCCAGGCTCGACGATGACGACAAGAGCGCGAGGAACAGCAGCGGGAGCAGCGCGTATGCGATGACGAGCAGGCGCAGGCCCTGATGCCAGCCGGCATCCCTCAGCCACGTCTTGACCGGGATCAGGATCTCGAACGCCGTCACGAGCTCCTCTCCCACCCCTGCGGGGTGGGCGGCTGGTGACCTCGCACCGGGCGGCGGGCCGTATCCTCCGGGCGGACCGTAGCCTCCGGGCGGGCCATAACCGCCCGGTGGAGGGCCATAACCGCCCGGCGGAGCGCCATAACCACCTGGCGGCCCGAGATTCCCCGGCGGGCCGAAGCCAGGCGGCGGGCCGACCGGTGAGGCACCGAACGGAGCGGCCTGCGGACCGGCCTGGGGGGTGGCCTGCGATCCGGGCGCGTCCAAGGGTTCGAGGCGCAGGACCGGCCCCTGGGGGGAAGCCAGCGAGAGTTCGATGGGCTTCCTCACGATGACCTGCTTGACTTCCTGACCGTGCTGGAAGGCGCGGGCCTGGCCTAGATTCTCGAAAATCCAGCCAACCGGCCCCCAGGTCAGCTGGGCGTGCCGACGTGACACCGTCGGATCGTTGACGACGATGCTGTTGTCCGACAGACGCCCGATGAGGACGGTCTGCCCGGGCTGGAACGTATAGCTCCGCCCGTCGAAGGTCACTTGCAGTTCGTTCATGCTGCCCCCCAGGCTTAAGCGGGCGAGTGCCTAGTCGACGCTGATCCGGCCCTTCACCGAGCCGAAGTCGATGATCATGGTCCGGACGCCGAGCCGTCTCTTCGACGGCACCGTGATGGCGGACTCGCCGTCAGGCGTCATGACCCAGTTGCCCGGTCCGACGTTCCGCAACACCACTTCTCCCGGTTTGGTGGGATGAGCTTCGACCATACCGACGACGATGTCATGGTTGCGGTCCCGGTGCAGGTGGTGTGAGGTGACATTGGCGCCGTCAGCCAGCACCACCGTCCCGCCAGGCACCTGGAGCAGCGGCGGCCTGGTCGGCACTTCCACGCAGTTCCAGCAGCGCAGGCCGGGGTTGTCTGGATCGTAGAAGACCGACGCCGTGCATTGGCATCGCGACACGGAGTCACCCAGCCGGTTCAGGGCCCGACGCCATATCCCCTCGGGCACCCGGCCGGTCATCGGGTTGCTCAGCCCCACGGTGAAGGACTGCTCGAACAACTCCAGGAAAAAGCGAGGATAGATCGGCCACCACGTGAGCATCGGGTCCCCGGGCGACGGACGGTTGGACAGATTCTGGGAGTCGAAGACGAAAACCGGCTCCAGGCCGTAGGTCCGGATGGCCGCCTCGCTCTCCGGTTGCCGTGACGACGCCCACGCATAGGCCGCATCGGCCTTGATGCCTTCCAGGGGATGCCCGTGCACGAACAGGTAGAACAGGAGGACGGCCAGCGAGTGCAGGTCGGTGTGACCGGTCGGGAAGCTCTCCCGGCGGACAACCTCGGGAGCCATGAAACCACTGGTTCCCCAGACGAATACCTCGGCATCGTCGGTTCCGACGTTGTCGTTGTCGATGATGGCCACTTTCGCCTTGTCCGCGTCCACCCAGAGGTTCTTGGAATTGATGTCGCGGTAGCACAGGCCTGCTCCGTGGAGCGCCTCGAAAGCGGCGACGAGGTGGAGACCGATGCTGATCATGACGCGGAACGGGGGCGAGTCGGGCCGTCCGAGCAGTTCCCCCAGCGACTGGAAGGCCGGGTCGAGGCGCGGCATGACGTAGCCGAACCCCGGTATCTCGTTGCTGACCACGAGATCAAATGGCCAGATGAAGGCCGGATGGGGGCAACCGCTGTCGATCAGGGCGGTGATGGAGTCGCGCAGCTCTTTCGGCTTCGGGACGGCCCGGTACCACTTGACGGCACACGACGCCCCGCCGATCTGCGCGGCGTGCACGACACCCTGACCGCCTTCTCCCAGCCGTTCACCCACCAGGACGGGCGTGCCGACGGCTCGGACCATCCAGACCGTCCTGCCCTCTAGGGCAGATTTTCCGTCAGTCATCGACTCTATTCCCCCTCGCATGGGCTGCTGGCGGCGCCTGTTCGGGGCGCGGCCGCGGGGGTAGCGCTGACCGCCGCGTGCTTTCCAACTCCAGCGGACGGCGAACGGCATGAGGTGGGTGCGGGGCCGGGTGACGAGCTCAGGAGGATGGCCAGGAAGGCAGCCACCGCGGCGATCACCACCACCGTCACCGCGGCGATCACCATCAGCCGACGGGAGCGGGCCGCTGACCGCTGCTCTCGCGTAACGTCCAGATGGCTGCACGGCACCGTCGTCGGCGTAGCCAGTCGGTGCGCCGTGACGGTCGGCGCAGCCAGTCGGTGCGCCGTGACGGTCGGCACCTCGTCGGCTCCCGGTTCTTCTGCGATGGCATGACGCCAGTCCGTCGCCGACGGCGCGATCAGGAGCGCGATAGTAGTGTCGTCGGCGCTGCCGTCCGCCGAGGCGCAGCGGCTCGCCCACGATGGCAGCTGGCTAGCCAGCCAGTCCGGCGAGCAATCGTTGATCAGTCCGGCCAGGTCGGCACTGACCGCGTCGGTCCACGGATCGGCCATCTGGGCGTTGCCGTACCCGTCGGTCGCGAGCATTACCCCGAGCAGCGCCGTCGTCGAGGTGTCCACGACCGCCGCGCGGAACTCGTTCTCCGCGCGCGATCCGCACAGGCTCGTAGTCTGCCGGCCGTCCAGCGACGGGTCGCGAGGTACCGGGAGCAACGGCCGTCCGTCGAGCTGGATGCCCATGATGTCCCCGTCGCCGATCTGGACAAGGACGAGCCAGCGCTGCCCCGCGATGGCCAGCAGCAGGGTGGACCCGTAGGCGATCAGGGCATCGTCGCCGCTGGCACGCGCGGCCTCTTCCTGGGCCGTGAAGGGGTCGGCGGCGACATCCTCGCGCACGGCGCCGCGCCATTGCCGGGTGATCGCTGGCACGAGGCTATGCAGCGCCTCGGATTCGATCGGCCCCGCCGCGTTGAATTCATCCAGCCGCGCGGCCAGTACCTGGGCGGCCTCGCAGGCGACGGCCACCGCGAGGCGTGAGCCGCGGGCGCTCCGGAAGTGACGCAGGTGACCATGCCCGTCAGCGACGGCCGCGACCAGGACGTCCGGCCGGACCTGACGCGCAGCGACGGCATCCTGGTTGGGCAGGCCCGCGGCCAGGTGCGCGGCGCCCGGCTGCGAGGCCGTCAGGGCGAGCCACACATCCCGGGCATCGTGCGGCGGCAGCTGGGGGGCATCGGCGGACATCGGCATCACAGGATCGGATCGTCGTTCAAGCCAGACCCCGGCACCACCTCGGGGTGCAAGAGCTGCTGGGCGAGAGCGCCCCGATCGGCCCCGGCCTCGGACATCCTGGACACCGCGATCGACGCCGCCACCAGCCGGTCCACGATCACGTCGATGGTTTCCGCGATCAGGACCGGGGCGTCCCGGCTACGGAACCGGTCGAGCGGCTCAGAGTTGGCATCCCGCCCGATGGCGACGGCCAGGCGCAGAGACAGACGGCCCGGGGTATGACGGGTCAGCGCAGCCAGCCCGCGCTCGAAGCCTCCGGGCGGATCGGTCGGCAGCCCGTCGGTCACCAGCAGGATCGCCGGCCGCAGCGCTCGCGTTTCCAGTCGTGCGGGGTCGAGGACCTCGGCGACGGCCTCGAAGGCAGGCCCCATGTTCGTCCATCCCCAGCGGACGTATTCCAGGTCCCGCCATCGGGCGTTCAGCTCGGCCACCGGCGTGGGTTCGGGGACGTGCCATCGGGGTTCGGTGGCAAAGCCCAGGATCCGGATCAGCAGTTGCGCCTGAAGCTGCTCGCGTTCCCATCGGAGCAGATGCGGCAGCATGGCCCGTAGCGCGGTGTTCAGCGCCTGCATCTTCGGGCCCTTCATCGAGCCAGAGCAGTCGCCCATGACGATGAAATGCAGGGGGCGCCTGGCCACGCCTCCCCCTGGCATCAACGCATCGCTTACCACGTCGTGGCTTCCTTCCGGGCTATCCAGCATCAGCGCTTAAGAGACCCGCTGTGACCGCGGCCGACGCCGGCCGGCTGGCCGCAGCGATCAGGCCGGCGACCAGCAACAGTATTCCGCCGAGGATGCCGACGGCTCCTCCCGGGCCCGCATGGTTCGGGCTCCGGGCATAAAACTCGTATCCGGCGAAAAGCAGGATGGTCTGGATGCCGAATCCGACAAGCAGGCCGGTCGCCAGCAGCCGCAGCGTCGCCGAGCGATTGGCCAGCATGATGATCATCGCGGCGGCAACGCCGATGACCGCCACACCGACTGGCTCTACCGCGAACCACAAATCCCCGGCGGCTCCGGAATTGAAGATGGAAAAGGAAGTTCGGCTATTTCCGGAGGGAAGGTACAGGTCCGGGAGCGCGCACGCCCAGACGATCAGGATGGCCCCGACCGCGGTCATGATCGCAGCGGTAAGCCTGAGTCCGTCGGGCCGGTCCGGATCGGCCCGGGACGTGGCCGCGGGCGCGACCCACGGAGGGGGGGCTGGCGCGGGCCTCGACTCCGTAGTCTGCTGATAATCCCGGCCGGGCCGTGCGATGTCGTAGGCCGGCGGCGGCGCAGGGCGGACGGCGTCGAAGCGCAAGGCCGAGGCCAGGACCCCGACCGCCCAGTTGCAGGCTTCTGGAGTCAGCGCTGTCCGGTTCTCGAACGACCCGGCGGCCAGCCGGGACGCGGTAACCACGTCCATTCCCTGGGACATGTTGCTCTGCAGTAGGCCGGCCACCCCCGCCTCGGACGCGGCGACGAGCACGCTTGACTCCCGGGGCGAGTCCGGCAGCATGTCCTTGAGCAGGTTCGTCATCGTCTGCGCGTTCGACAAGGCGGCGGGCCCGTATCGCGGATCGGACACGATGGTGCGCAGCGCCGCCTGCGCCTCACCCTGCGCATCCCACGGCATACTGCTCACTTGATCCCCTCAGACGCAAACCGCTCGACGCGGAGCATGCGACAGCAGCCAAGTCGCGCCGACCGGTGAACGCCTCGACCGGCCGACGCTCGGATCAGCAATGGGAGCATTTAAACAGACCTGCAGGTGACTGTCATCCCCGGATCGATTCGGCCAGAAGGCCTGAAATCACGCCTGCGGCGCTTTACCCGCCGGAGCAGAGAGGCGACGGCTGTGTCAGCTGGTGCGACGGAGGCGGCGCTTGGCCAGATCGTCCTGGCTGGCCGCAGACCCGGAGCCGTAAGAGCTGTTGGGGTCGGTGGCGACGAAACCGTCCTCGACCCGCACGGCAGGCAGCACCGCCAGGTCACCCTCGACTTCGCGCCAGACCCGGCCGAGGGCGATGCCGAACACTCCCTGGCCGCCCTGGAGCAAGTCGACCACTTCGTCCGCGGAGGTGCACTCGTAGACGCTGACCCCATCGCTCATCAACGTGACCTGGGCCAGGTCGTCGGTTCCGCGGTCACGCAGATGCTGGACCGCGGCCCGGATCTGCTGCAGCGAGATGCCCGTGTCGAGCAGCCGCTTCACGACCTTGAGCACCAGGATGTCGCGGAAGCCGTACAGGCGCTGGGAGCCGGAACCGTGGGCGGCCCGCACGCTCGGCTCGACCAGGCCGGTGCGCGCCCAGTAGTCAAGCTGACGGTAGGTGATCCCGGCCGCTGCGCACGCGGTTAGACCGCGGTAACCGATATCCTCCGACTCGCCATCGGCGGTACGAGAGATCCCGAGTGCTTCGTCAGCCTCGAAGAGGGCACCTTGTGTGCCTCGTGGGTCGTCAGCGGCGGACGTCCCGCCGTCGCTGTCATCCCTGGTTACCGCCACACCGACCTCCACGGGAGCTGACTACCCACGGCATTCGCACCGTAAGCCGGCCCGGGTAGCGGCGTCAACGACCCCGCACGGCGCGTCGCGACATTCCCGGCCTGGTGGGGCGTCACGGGACGACACCGCAGCGTACCGGGACACAGGAGGCCGATGGGGCGTGCCGGTTCACGTGGCCCGGCCGAAGTCCTCAGGGGAGATAGTGTCGAGGAATTCCCGGAACTTCTCCACTTCGTCTTCCTGCTCGTCCGGGATGGCCACGCCCACCTCGTCCAGGATCTCCTCGCTGGCGAAAATCTGCGCGCCGGTGCGTAGCGCCAGCGCGATCGAGTCCGACGGACGCGCGCTCACCTCGGCGCCGTTGGAGAAGACGAGGTCCGCGTAGAAGATCCCGTCCCGCAGCTCGGTGATGTTCACCGTGCGGAGTTGGATGTTCAGAACCTCGAGCACGTCTTTGAACAGATCATGCGTCAGCGGCCGGACGGACACCATGCCTTGCTGGGCGAAGGCGATTGCCGTAGCCTCGACCGCCCCGATCCAGATGGGCAGGTACCGATCCCCCTGCGTCTCCTTGAGCAAGACGATGGGGCTGTTCGACGGCATCTCGACCCGGACGCCGATGACCTCCATCTGCCGCACTGCAGCTCCGTCCTCACGTGCTTGGCGCGCCTTTGCTGGCCACCTCTCCCTTTGCCAAGGTACACCCGTAATCGTCCGGAAGCCGACCTCAGGCCCCCCGCCGAGGGCCCGGAGGATTCAGCGGCCCGGTCCGATATGACGGGTTCTGGCTCGTGTCGGCTCACGCGGCCGACCGCGGTGGCCAGCCCGGCCTCAGCCAGCGCGGACTCGACCAGCGTCGCGTGCAGGCGCAAGGTGAGATCCGCGATCTGCCAGGCGGTCCGCGCCGCCGCGTCCCTGGCTCCGGGGCCGCGCTGGCGGAGTTGCGGCGCCACTATCTGCTCGACCAGGTTGGCCGCACGGTCGGCGGCGGCCTTGACCGCCCGCAGGTTCCTGGCCTGCACCCCATACTGGCGGAGCGCGGCCACCGCGCGGGCCACCGCGAGCGCCTCCGGGCCGTACTGCCGGCCGACCCGGCGGATCAGGCCGTAATCCTCGAGCTCGGTCAGCTCCTCGTCGTCGATTCCTGCCGCCTCGAGCAGCTGGCGCCGGGACATGTCAGCGGGCACGTGCCCTGAGCCGTCGCTGGCACCTGGCCTTCCCGAACCCCCCACGGATCCGGCACCGTCGGCGAGCCGTTCCCTGATCACCTGCAACGGGAGGTAGGAGTCCCGCTGCACGGTGAGGATGTAGCGCAGCCGGTCGATGTCGTCCGCCGAGAACCGGCGGTAGCCCGATCGCGACCTGGCCGGCTCGATCAGCCCCTTGGCCTCCAGGAAACGGATCTTGGACGTGCTGATATCGGGAAATTCTGGGCGCAGCTGCGTCAGCACCTCGCCGATTCCGAACTGGCCGCGCGCGGGCTGATCGCTCATGCTGTGTTTCCCCGGCTTGCCTGGCCGGCACCGGAGGTGCCGCTGCCCCGGCATAGCTTGCGCGGCTCGCTCATGCTGGATCTCACGCGTAGTCCTACGCGCCCCTGCCGCGAGGGTTGGCCGAGGGCATTCTCGGGCCAAGGTTCTGGCTGGTCAGGAACAGCAGCCGGAACTTGCCGATCTGGACCTCGTCCCCTCCGGTCAGCTGCGCCTCCTCGATGCGTTCCCGGTTGACATAGGTACCGTTGAGGCTGCCGACGTCCCGGACGGTGAAGAAGGCGCCCTGGCGGTAGAACTCCGCGTGCCGTCGTGAGACCGTCACGTCGTCGAGGAAGATGTCGCTGTCCGGATGCCTGCCCGCGGTGGTCATCGCGCCATCCAGCCGGAACCTGCTGCCCGCGTTCGGGCCGCGCATGACCACGAGCAGCGCGCTCCCTTCCGGCAGGGCGCCGAGCGAGGCGGAGTCCGGGAACAGGTCGTCGCCGAAATCGGCGTCCTCTGGCCGGTTCAGCGACAGCGTCGAGGTGGTTTCGCCCGGGCGGGCACCGAGCCCGGGGACAGCCGACATCGCTCCGGTGCTGGCCAGCTGGGTGCCGCAATTCGAGCAGAACCGGGCGCCATCGGAATTGGGCCGACCGCACCGGCTGCAATAGATGGGTGGCATGCCTCCGGTCGGCCTCCCCTCGCCGAGCTCATCGGGTGATCCAGCCCAAGGTACCTGGGCGGAGGCTTGGCGGTCCATGCGCCACGCGAACAGCCCGCCCTCGCCGCGCTTGATCTTGTCTCCGCGACGCTTCCGCCACACCGCCGTCTCACCTCCGCCGTGGACCAGCCATGCACCCGCCGCTCGCGGCGGGCGATGACCGCCGGGCGAATCCCTTCACACCGTAGTGGGCGCGATTCTCTCATATTTGCGAATTTCGCGTGGTTCGAGCGTTTCGCATCATCGCGTGAGAGACACAGCTTACCCGGACGCAGCACCTGGATCCGGGCCCTAACGGCCCGCCTGCTCCACCACCTCGGCCCACTCGTCTATGAGGAGCTGGGCGTTGTCGGCGTCGTTACCCTCCGCCCACAGGTGGGTGACGGCGTCGGCCGGGTCGGGCAGCACGAGCACCCAACCGCGATCTGGCACGATCACCCGGACCCCGTCCGTGGTGTCGAGCTCGTTACTGCCCGCGGCCTCGACAACGGTGCGCATCACACTGCCTTTGGCCGCCCACGGCGTCGGGATAGACCGCTTAAGCATGTGCGCGACCGGGATCCTGGCGTCGATCTGGCTGAGGGTTAGCCTGGTCCGCGCGACCAGGCCGAGCAGCCGGACGAAGGCCGCGATGCCGTCCACCGTCCGGGCGCACTCGGGTACCACGAACCCCCCGCGCCCGTCGGCCGCGAAGATCACGTCCTCGCTGGCCGCGGCTACGGTCAGCGCGTCTATTGACGTTGGTGTCCAGGTCACCTGGACCCCGTGGAAGCGGCAGACCTGCTCGGCCACCCTGGTGGTGGTCACCGGCAGGGCTACCCGGCCGGATTTACGCTCGGCCGCCACCAGGTCCAGCACGGCCAGCAGCGCTCGGTCCTCGCTGACCAGCTCGCCCTTCTCGTCCACGAGCTGGATCCGTTCCCCGACCGGATCGAACCTGACGCCGAACGCGGCCCGCGACGACGACACCACCTCGGCTAGGCGCTGCAGGCCGGCCCGCTGCTGCGCGACGGTCTCGGTCGGCGATATCTCATCCAGCCGGTTATTGAGCGTGAGTATACCGACCCCGATCGTGCCGAGCAGGCTCGGCAGCACCAGAGAGGTGGTGCCGCCTGCGCAGTCCGCGACCACCTTCAGGTTGGCCTCGCGTACGCCGCTTACGTCGACGCAGCTGAGCAGTTCGTGGGTATACGACTCGACTACCCTGGGCGGGTAGCTGAGCTCGGCGATCTCGCCGGGAAAGGCCCGCCGGAACTCCTGCCGGGAAAAGACGCGCTCCAGCTTGCGCTGGTCGGCCTGGGACAGCTCGGCGCCGCGCTCGTCGAGGAAGATGATGTCCACGGACTGCGGGTCGCCGGGCGTCGTGCGGATGGCCACGCCGCCGCTGTAGTGGTCGCGGGCCGTCTCGAACCTGACGACCGGAAGCGGCTGGGCCTCCAGGTCTACTACGTTGATCGCGCTGGCGTTGAGCGCTCCCTGCATGGCCCGCTTCAGCGTCCGGGCGGCCCGGGACGCATCCCGGGACGTGGTGACCGTGGAGCCTTTGCGCAGCATGGTGGCGTAGGCACTGGCCAGGCGCACCGCCAACTCGGGGGTGACCTCCACGTTGATCAGCCCGGACACGCCCCGCGGGCCAAACAGGGTACGCTGACCCCGGGATTCCCAGATCACGCTGTTGTTCACCACCGCGCCGGCTTCGATGGTCTTGAACGGGTAGACCTTAACCTTGGCGGACAGGTAGGCCTCGGGCTCGATGACGCACTCGTCCCCGACGATCGCGCCCTCCTCGATCCTGGCCAGCCGCATGACATCGGTGTTCTTCCCGATCACGCAGCCGCGCAGGGTGACGCCCTGGCCGACGTAGACGTTGTTATGCACCACCGCGCGGTGGACGAAGGCGCCCTCCTTGACCACCACGTTGCTGCCGATCACGGTGTACTCGCGCAGGTGGGCGCCCGCCTCGATCTTGGCGTAGGCCCCGATGCACAGCGGTCCGGTGAGGACCGCGTCCGCGTCGACCTCGGCGCCCTCGGCGACCCATACACCGGGTGATACCTCAAACCCGTCGATATCGGCGTCTACCCGGCGGGCCAGCACGTCGGCCTGGGCCTTCAGGTAGCTCTCGTGGGTCCCCACGTCTTCCCAGTAGCCGTCGGAGATGTAACCGAACAGCGGGGCGCCGCGCTTGAGCAGCCTAGGGAAGACGTCACCGGACCAGTCGGCCATCTCACCGGGCGGGACCTCGGCCAGCACTTCCGGCTCCATCACGTACAGTCCGGTGTTTACCGTGTCCGAGAACACCTGGCCCCAGGTCGGCTTCTCGAGGAAGCGCTGGATCTGGCCGTCCTCCTGGGTGATTACGATGCCGAACTCCAGCGGGTTGGGCATGCGGGCCAGGCCGACAGTGACCAGCGCACCCTTCTCCTTGTGGAAATCGACCAGCGCGGTCAGGTCCATGTCGGTCAGCGCATCGCCCGAGATGACCAGGAACGGCTCGTCGCGCAGCGCGTCTTCGGCATTCCTGACGCTGCCCGCAGTGCCTAGCGGCATCTCCTCCGTGGCGTACTGCAGGCTCATCCCGAACTCCTCGCCGTCCCCGAAGTAGTTCCGGACGAGTGCGGCGAGGAACTGCACGGTCACGATGGTCTCATCGAACCCATGCCGCTTGAGCAGCCGCAGCACGTGTTCCATGATCGGCCGGTTGGCCACCGGAAGCATGGGCTTGGGCTGGTTAGCGGTCATCGGCCGCAGCCGTGTCCCTTCCCCGCCTGCCATGACGACGGCCTTCAATGGTTT
>Ga0187781_10000146_pt1 | contig 48293 bp, 42 predicted proteins | sample 0715_SJ02_MP02_2_FD_132447 | JGI IMG/M metagenome (GOLD analysis project Ga0187781, IMG submission 132447) | Tropical peat soil microbial communities from peatlands in Department of Meta, Colombia - 0715_SJ02_MP02_20_MG | ecosystem: Environmental > Terrestrial > Soil > Wetlands > Peat | place... | reverse complement strand
GCGCCTTGGAGTGCGGCGGCTTGACGCCGCCTTGGGATCGCCACGGCCCGCTGAGTACGTACGCGTAGCGGAAAGGCGGCGTCAAGCCGCCGCACTCCAAGGCGCCTTCGGCGCAAGCATTTTCAGAGCCGAAGCTCGGAATCTGTGATCCTGTGTCCTACGCTTGTCATTCTGAGCGAAAGGAAGAATCGCCGCAGTTGTTCGCAATTCCTGGCGCCGAAAAGCAACTGCTGAGATCCTTCGCTGCACTCAGGATGACAGGGGGTTCCATTTTTTCAAAGGAGGCGACTATGCGAAGAACGACTAGTCTGCTAGCTCTGGTGATCATTGCCATGTTAGGGCTTGCCGCGCGCGGCAATGCGCAGGCGCCGCCCGCCTCGGCCTTCGATCGCCTGAAGGCGCTGGTGGGTACCTGGGAAGCTTCCGGCCAAGAAGGCAAGAAGGTGACCAACACCATTCGCCTGGTCTCGAACGGCACGGCGCTCGAGGAGACGATTCAAAGCGCTGAAGACGACCAGATGGTCACCCTTTATACGCCGAACGGAAACCACCTGGCCTTGACACATTACTGCGCGGCCGGGAATCAGCCGCATATGGAATCACCTGCCGTCACCGGCGACCAGAAAGAGTTTGATTTTTCCCTTACCGGCATCACCAACCTGGCGAACCCCAGCGCCGGGCACATGCGCCACTTATTAATCCAGCTTGCCGATCAGGATCACTTCACGGAAAAATGGACGTGGCGGGAGAATGGTAAGGACATGGTGCATACGATTCATTTCAAGCGGGTCAAGTCGTAGCCGGAATGCCGAAATTCGAAAATCGAAATTCGAAACTCGAATTTCGAAATTCGGAAGCCAAAGTTCGCGACTCGGACTTCCGACGAATTTCGATTTTCGAATTTCGATTTTCGGTCTTCACCCGATGTCTGGCAGGATTCGCACCTCCGGCAGGCGGCGGAATTGCTGGTTGTAATCCAGTCCGTAGCCCACCACGAAAACGTCAGGGATTCGGAATCCCACATAGTCTGCCTGGACGGGGATGGTGCGCCGGGAAGCCTTGTCGAGCAGAGTAACCAGCTTGAGGCTTTTGGGCTGATGGGCGGAGAACACGCCGCGCAGATAATGATAGGTGTGGCCCGTGTCGAGGATATCCTCCACCACCAACACGTCGCGTCCCGCGATGCTGGCGTCAAGGTCCTTGGTGATTTTCACTTCGCCGGACGAGGTCGTGCCCGAAAGATAGCTCTGGATTCCCAGGAAGTCCACAGTGGCCTCGAGCGAAAGGTGGCGAATAAGATCGGCCATGAAGATCCAGGCGCCCTTCAGCACGCCGACTAAGTGCGGCGTCGTGCCGCCATAATCGCTGGAGATCTGGTCGGCCAGTTCGCTGATCCGCGCCGCAATCTGGCTGGAGCTTAAGAGGACTTCGAAGTTTGATGCCGGGGAAACATTGCCCATGACTCACCACCATTGACGCTTCTCGTAAGCGTCTGCTACATTGGCTATTTGGACACCGTACAAAAGGAGATTCCGTGGCAAGTCACAAATCCGCATTGAAACGCATTAAGCAGACCCGAAAGCGTACCGAACTAAACCGAGTGCACACGACCCGGCTCCGGCATCAGATTCGCAAACTTCGCGCGGCGCTCAAATCCCAAGACAAAGCGGCGGCGGAAGCACTTCTGAAGCCGACCTTGGCGCTCATCGACCACTCCACCCACAAGGGCATCCTGCACGGCAATACCGCCGCAGCCTACAAATCGCGGTTGACCCTTGCCTTCAACGCTCTCGCGTAAGCCCCTTGCGAGTGTCACCCTTCGGCGGTGGGCGAGGGGAGTTCTTCCCCAATCGTCGGCACGCTGGCGCATTCCTTGCCCACCACCACTTGCCAGACCAGGAATTCCAGCAGAATTTTGGAGTCCTTCCACGACGACTTGATTCCCAAGTCGGTGCGGCGGACAGCCCGCAGCGCCTGCTGTAATTCCTCGCGGGGATAATTCCGCTGCACCACGGGGACGATTTCCCAGGTGGCGTAAGGATTGGCGGGGCGTGACCAGCCTCCGCGGCCCCCGCCGTAGGGCGCGCCGCCGCCTTTGAGTGTCTGGCGGAACAGATCGCCGATGCACCACACAATCAATGTTTCCGCCACCTTGCTGGCCAACAATTCGCGCAGGAAGCCCAGCGCCGGGCCGCACTTCCGTTCCGCGATGGCGCGCAGGAGTTTTCCGATTTCGTGCTCTTCCCGGAAGGCCACAATCAGCTCGAGGTCGGCCGCTTCCAGACGTTTCCTGCCGGGCATGGCGGTGAGCAGCTTCTCGATTTCGGTCCGCATCCAGAGCAGATTGACTCCGGACGCCTTGGCCTCGGCTCGCGAATCGTGGCTGACCTCGAACTTGCCCGCGATTTCTTCCGCCAGGCCCTCTTCGATCTCCACCCCCGCTTGACGAACGTAGTCGCTGGCCCACAGCGCTGCCTGGCGGCGATTGAGGGCGCGCATCTCCACCAGTTCGGCCTTCTTCTCGAGTAACTGGATGAACTTCCTGCGCCGGTCCGGCTCACCCGCCGTAAATACCACGGTGGAAAACGGCGAGGGCCGCTGCAAATATTCGCCCAACGCCTCCGTATCTTCATCGACCGCGCGTTTGAAATCCTCGGGATCAGAAAAAAGCAGGAAATTGTGCCCGCCCAGCATCGGCATCTGCTGCGCTGCCTCGAGGTCGCGCCGCAGCCGCTCGGGCTGAAACTCGATTTCCGCCAGGCACCATTGCCGCGCCTCTTCCGGAATCGAACTCACTACCGCCTTGCGGCATTCTTCTTGCAGGAACCGGTCCGGCCCTCGCAGGAAGTAAGCCCCTGCCGGCCGGCCCTTTCGAAATGCGCCGAAAAAATCCCCAGGCTGCATGCAGCCATGCTACCATACAATCCGCAGATTACGCCGATTCCTAAAACCCAAAAAAGAACGAATCACTTGCTGGCTCCCCGAAATGCGACTGACCTTCGGCATCGAGATGCGCGAGTGCTCCGGTGGTTGTGGGGTTTTTCCCGGCGTTTTTCCGCTTGCCTTATCTGTGAAATCTGCGTAATCTGCGGACCCATGCAGAACGATCCGAGGACGTTTGCGATTATAGGCGCGGCGATGGAGGTACACCGGCAGTTGGGTCATGGCTTCCTTGAGCCAGTTTATCAAGAAGCGCTGGCGGTGGAGTTTGATGCGCGCTCCGTTCCGCAGGTCAGAGAAGTGGATTTACCGATCTACTACAAAGGCCAGAGGCTTAAAACATGCTATCGGGTCGACTTCGTTTGCTATGAGTCTGTGATAGTCGAACTCAAGGCGCTGGCCAAGTTGAGCGGGACGGAGGAAGCGCAAGTTCTGAACTACCTGAAGGCCTCGGGGCATGAGATTGGCTTGTTATTGAACTTTGGCGGTCCTTCGCTGGAATAAAAGCGCTTCATATGGAGTCCACAGATTACACAGATTACACCGATTACACCGAGGAAGAAGTTGGCAGGGGGATAGAGTTCCTATGGTCGATAGCCTATTGGAATAATTGACCGCGACCCTCCGCCGGCTTGGACAGGCAAGGCGAACCGGCTTCACATTCCTCATGTTTGACCATGTTGCGCGCGACTTGCTATATTAAGAGGAGACTGAGACAAGATTTTGGAAGCAAGTGAGGAATGGCAAACGTTTTAATCGAGTTCCCTGATAAGACAGCGAAGGAGTTTCCGCAAGGGGTAACGGCGCTGGAGGTGGCCAAGTCAATTGGGCCACGGTTGGCGGCGGACGCACTGGCCGCCAAGCTGGACGGGCGCCTGGTGGATCTTTCGACTCCGATCGAGCAGAGCGGCCCGATCCAGTTCATCACTCCCTCCTCGCCCGAGGCTCTCGAGCTTTATCGCCATTCCGCTTCGCACGTTCTTGCCGCCGCAGTGACGGATCTTTTCCCCGACGCGCATCCGGGAGTGGGCCCTGCCACCGAAACCGGCTTCTACTACGATTTTCAGCGCGCAAAGCCATTCACGGAAGATGATCTCAAAAAGATCGAAGAACGCATGCACGAGATCATCAAGGCGGACTGCCCCAACGAGCGAGTTTACTTTTCGAAGGAAGAAGGTAAGAAGCTCTTTGCGGAGATGGGCGAGTTCCTGAAGTGCGAATTGATTGAAGAGAAGGCCGAGCCCGTATTCAGCGCCTATCGCACGGGTAAGTTCCTGGACTTTTGCCGCGGGCCGCACATCCCCTCCACGGGTCGGATCAAAGCCGTCAAACTGCTCAGCGTCGCCGGGGCGCACTGGAAGGGTGACGAGCACTCGCATCCCATGCAGCGCATTTATGGGACTGCCTTCTTCACGCAGAAGGACCTGGACGCCTATCTGGCGCACCTGGAAGAGGCCAAAAAGCGCGATCACCGCCGTCTGGGCAAAGATCTTGATCTTTTCAGCATTCAGGATGACGCCGGGCCGGGGCTGGTCTTCTGGCATCCCAAGGGCGGCATCATTCGCCGGGAAATTGAGGAATGGCTCTATAAGGAGCTCAGGGCGCGCGGATACGATCTGGTCTACACACCGCACGCCATGCGGCTGCACCTGTGGGAGATCAGCGGCCACACGGGTTTTTATCGCGAGAATATGTTTGGGGCGATGGACGTCGAGAACGACCAGTACCAGCTCAAGCCCATGAACTGCCCCGGTCACATTCTGATTTACAAATCGCGCGCGCGAAGCTATCGCGAACTGCCCATGCGCCTGGGAGAGCTTGGGACGGTATATCGCTACGAGCGCTCCGGCGTCACCCACGGGCTGCTGCGCGTGCGAGGATTCACCCAGGACGACTCGCATATTTTCTGCACGCGCGACCAACTGGAGTCCGAGGTTCAGGCTTGCGTGGAGTTTGCCCACCTGGTGCTCAAGACTTTTGGGTTTGATCAGTATCAGGTGGAGCTGTCGGCACGCGATCCGGCCGACGCTGAGCACTACGCGGGCAGTGAAGAAGAGTGGAGCATGGCGGAAAGTGCGCTGATGAATACCCTGCAGCGCATGGATGTTCCGTTCAAGTATGTGCGCGGGGAGGCGGTGTTCTACGGGCCTAAGATCGACATCAAGATGGTCGATGCCATCGGCCGCCCGTGGCAACTCACCACCGTGCAGTTTGACTTTAACCTGCCCCGGCGCTTCGGATTGGAGTACGTTGGGGCCGACGGGCATCTGCATACGCCGGTGATGGTGCACCGCGCCCTTTTGGGCTCGATCGAGCGGTTCTTCGGGGTGCTGATCGAGCACTACACAGGCGCCTTCCCCGTCTGGCTCTCCCCTGTGCAGGCGGTGGTGCTTCCGGTCAGCGACAAGCACTTGGATTACGCTCGCGAGGTTCACGAGGAATTGCGCCGGGCCGATCTGCGCGTCAACCTGGACGACCGCAACGAGAAATTAAACGCCCGCATTCGGGACGCGCAGCTTCAGAAGACGCCTTTTATGCTGGTGGTCGGCGACCGCGAAGCGCAGAACCGCGGGGTTGCCGTCCGGCGGCGCGATACGGGAGACACCGGCTTTCGCGCTCTGCCCGAATTTATTACCTTGATTCGACAGCTCATCGACACCAGAGCTACGAAATGGTAAGCTGGGTTCTCACCTCTGGAGAGCGAGGGCGCATGGCCATGCGCCCTTGGCCAACCAGTTCGGAAGTCGCGGGCGCAGGGTCGTGCGCTCCCATACTAGCCAGTTCGAAAGAGAAACAGGCGCACCTGGCCAGGTGCCCTGACGTGGCCATTGTGCCAGGAGGAAATGCCTATCGCCGACCGATTTGTTCGTATCAATGAGAGGATTCGCGCCCGGGAAATCCGGGTGATCAACGAAGAGGGCGGGCAACTGGGAATCATGCCGCCCTACGAGGCTCTGCGCATCGCGCGTAGCCAGGGTCTCGACCTCGTGGAAGTTGCTCCGACGGCAAACCCGCCCGTCTGCCGCATCATCAATTATGGCAAATATCTTTATCAGCTCAGCAAGCGTCAGCACGAGGCGCGCAAGCATCAAAAGTCGATCGAGCTCAAAGAAGTCAAGATGCGGCCCAGGACTTCCCCGCACGACTTTGAAACCAAGCGCAATAAGGTGATCGAGTTCCTGCGCGAGGGCGCGAAGGTAAAGGTAACCATCATGTTCCGTGGCCGCGAAATGGCCCACCGCGATCTGGGATTCAAAATGATGGAACGGCTAGCGGAAGAGGTGAGTGAGGTGGGCATGATAGAAACTCGGCCGAAGATTGAGGGGCCGAATCTATCCACCATTATTGCCGCCAAGAAAGCGCCGGGCAAGGGAGCGCCCGCCCAGGCCGCTCGGCCGGGGGCGGCAACGCCTCCGGCGCCGGTCCGGCCGCCTCAGCAACCAAAGCCGGCGCCGGTGCCAGTAGCTGCTGCGCCTGCGCCATCGGTTCCTGCGCCGTCGCGTGACGAATCCGCACAATAGGGCTTAGCCGTCAAACTGAGCCCGGAAGATCGGGTGTCAAGTGCCGCAGCTCAGGGAACAACGGTAGGCCAAGTGAGTGGGTTCGTATGTGACGATGCGACGTGGGTTTAATGACACCTGGAGCTCGACACCTGGGCTCGCAGCTTCGCCGGCCATTGTAATCCCGCTATCGGGGGAGAATCCTGGAGGATCTGGAGGATACAGTTGCCAAAGCCTAAGAAGATCAAACTGAAACTGAAGACCCATAAAGGCGCACAAAAGCGCTTCAAACTGACGGCCACCGGCAAGGTGGAACGCCGGCACGCCTTCGCGCGCCATATCCTTACTTCGAAGGCTAGCAAGCGCAAACGGAGACTGGGCGAATCCGAAATCGTTTCTCCTGCGAATGCTCCCGCCATTCGGGCCATGTTGCCGTATGGACGGTAAGAACAGGTGCCAGGTGTCGGGTGACAGGTGTCAGGGGAAAGCAGGTGTCAGGTATCAGGTGCCAGGGAAGAACGAGGTGCGAGGTACAGGGTTTAGGTGAAAGGGAAGAACAAGGTGCTGCGTGACAGGATTGAGATGCTAGGCAGTTTGCTCACACCTGAGACCGGGCACCTGGAACCAGCTTTTCCCCTGAAACCTGTAACCTGACACCTGACACCTGCTCTTCACAGGTGCGGGAAGGCCAACGGCTGGGTGCCTTCATCCCGCGGAGCGGGACTTGCCGCCCTGAATCAAATCGAAAGGAGCAAACCCATGCCTCGCGTCAAACGCGGCACCGTACGCCGCGCCAATCGGAAGAAACTCGCCAAGCTGACCAAGGGCTACTTTCTCAACAAAAGCAAGCTGTACAGGTTCATGAAGGAAGCTGCGGATAAGGCGGGCCGCTATGCCTATCGCGGGAGGCGGCAGCGCAAGCGCGATTTCCGCCGGCTTTGGATCGTCCGCATCGGGGCCGCGGCGCGCGCTCACGATCTCACCTACAGCCAGTTCATCTATGGGTTGAAAAAACTGAGTATCGAGCTGGATCGCAAGATGCTCTCCGAATTGGCCACGAACGATCAGGCCGGTTTCGCCGAGCTGGCTTGTAAGGTGAAGCAGGCCATTACTGCCGGTCAACCCGCCCCCGCCGGCACGTAGGAAGTTGTCCGGTGGAGCGGAGCTTGCAGCCAACCTGGGCAGCCAAGAGGGCTGCCCTTACGACGTTCATGACTATTTTCGACAAAGCCAAAAAGACTCTGCAACAACTGAGCGTCACCGACGCACACGGTGTGGAGTCGCTCTTCACGGAATTGCGGGCGGCGGCCGAGCGGGAACTAGCGGAATCGATTTCGCGCGGAGCGCCCAACCCTGCTCAACGGGAGAAGCTCGCTAAGGCGCTCCGCGACAGGTGGCTGGCGCGCAAGGGCGGGCTGGTGGCGCAGGTGGACGAGAACTGGCTGAAGACGGCGGGGAAAGATTTGAAGCCAGCGGTTGGCAAGCAGTTTAACGAACTGCGTCGTTCCACCGTCGGTCTGGAATTCGAAAAGCTGATCGAGGCCGTTCCCGTTAAAGAAGCCCCGGTCGTGCAGATGGGCCTGCCCCTGGGATTTGAACCGGCCCACGCCACACCGAGGGACCTGACGCTTCCCGGCTACCGTCGCCCGCTCGGGTCCATTCATCCCGTGATCCGCATGCAGCGCGAAATCGAGGATATCTTTCTGCGCCTAGGTTTCCGCATTGAAAGCGGTCCGGAGATCGAAAGCACCTACTATAATTTCGACGCCCTGAATATCCCGGAAAGCCATCCTTCGCGGGACGATTGGGACACGCTCTACATTGACTCGAAGACCGTCTTGCGGACGCACACCTCGCCGGTGCAGATCCGCTCCATGGAAAAGTACGGGGCGCCGCTCTACATCCTCATCCCCGGCAAGTGCTATCGCCACGATAACCCCGATTCCACTCATTCGCCCATGTTTCACCAGATCGAGGGACTCGCGGTTGACGAGGACATCACCTTCGCCGACCTGAAAGGCACTCTCGATTTCTTCGCCAAAATGCTCTTCGGTGAGAAGGTCCGCACGCGCTTCCAGCCGAGTTTCTTCCCTTTCACCGAGCCGAGCGGCGAAGTGGCGGTGAGCTGCTTTGTTTGCGACGGCCGAGGCTGCCGGGTGTGCAAAGAGAGTGGATGGATCGAGTTGATGGGCTGCGGCATGGTGCATCCGCAGGTCCTGCGCAACGGAGGCATCGACCCTGATAAGTATTCCGGATGGGCTTTTGGACTCGGCGTCGATCGCTTCGCCATGGTGAAGTACGACATCAATGATATTCAGCTTTTCTTTCAGGGCGATGTGCGGTTCCTGGAGCAGTTTTGAGGAAAGTCGACAGTCGACAGTCGACGGGGACTGTCGACTGTGAACTGTCGACTGTGAACTCTTATGAAGGTCTCACTTAACTGGCTTAAAGAATTCGCGGAGATTCCCGTCGAGCCGGGCCAGCTCAAGGCTGACCTGACAATGGTCGGCTTGAACGTGGAGTCCCTGGCGGAGGCCGGTGGTGATTGGGTGTTGGATTTGGAAGTCACCACCAACCGGCCGGACTGTCTCAGCCATTACGGCGTGGCGCGGGAGGCGTCGACGTACTATCGAAAGGCGCTGAAGCGGCTGGAGGTTTTCGCCAAGGAATCTGGGGCTCGAAGTGCCGATGAAATCTCCATTCAGATTCTCGATCCCGACCTCTGCGCGCGATACTGCGGGCGCGTGATTCAGAACGTGCGCGTGAAGCCCTCGCCCGGCTGGCTGGCCCGGCGACTCGAGGCGGTGGGCCAGCGGCCCATCAACAACGTCGCGGATATCACCAACTACGTGCTCATGGAACTCGGACATCCGCTGCACGCTTTTGATCTGGCGCGGCTCCGAGAACGCAAGATCATCGTGCGCCGGGCATTTCCGGGCGAACAGATGCGGACGCTGGACGGCGTGGATCACCTGCTGACTCCCGAGAATCTGGTCATTGCCGACGCCCAACGGGCTGTGGCCTTGGCCGGGGTCATGGGCGGCGAAGACTCGCAGATTTTTCCTACGACGCGTGCCGTGTTGCTCGAGGCCGCGTGGTTTGACCCTGTCTCGATCCGGCGCACCGCCAAGGCGCACGGCATGCACACGGAGGCTTCGCATCGCTTCGAGCGGGGCGCCGATATCGAAATGGCGCCCGTGTCCATCGACCGCGCCGCGGCGCTGATGGCTGAACTGGCCGGGGGCGAGATTCTGCGCGGCCTTGTCGACGTCTACCCGATGCCGAGGCGGCGCGAGGACCTGATGCTGCGGCGCACCGAAGTGCGCCGCATCCTCGGGGCGGAAATTCCGTGGGAAGAGGTCGAGCGAATTCTGCGCTCGCTGGGCTTCATGACCGACCGGCGAGGCACGGAAGGTTGGCGAGTGACGCCGCCCTCGTTCCGCCTGGACGTTAGCCGGGAAGTCGACCTGATCGAAGAGGTGGCGCGGCAGTTCGGATACGACCGGCTTCCGGCCCGGCTGCGATCGGTGGCACCGCGATTGGAGCGCGATGCGACGCGCGATAAGGAAATGTCGGTGTCGAGTCTGCTTTGCAGCCTGGGTTACTTCGAGACCATCCAATCTTCTTTGGTGGACCCGCAGGAGATCGACCGCTTCTCCGACCAGCCTTCGGTGATTCTGGCGAACCCCTTGAGCCAGGATGCGTCTGCCTTGCGTACGTCAGCAGTTCCGAGCATGATCCACGCCTTGCGCTGGAATCTCGATCGGGACCAAAATGAGGTCCGGCTGTTCGAGCTCGGAAAGACGTACTCACGAGCCTTGGGCGGAGCGCCCCAGGAACGCCGGGTACTGAGTCTGGGTCTGACCGGGCGGCGACGCGCCGCTTCCGTCCACGACAGTGAAAAGGGACTCGATTTCTTCGATCTCAAAGGCGACCTGGAAGCCTTGCTGGCGCTATTCGAGATCCCGGCAATCGAATTTGAAGCGGCGGGATGCGGCTACTACGAATTCAGCCAGAGCGGCCGATTCAAATCGCGGGGCGACAGGCTCATGATTTTCGGGCGGCTCAGCCAGGACATCGAGCGCGACTCCAAATTGCGCCAGCCGGCCTGGCTGGCTGAAATAGATTTTGACCGCCTCTTGAGGTTCCCGCTGCGCTCCCGCCTCTTCCATCCCTTTTCGAAGTTTCCTGCCGTGGAGCGCGATTTTTCGTTGGTGGTTCCGGAGGGCGTGACCTATACGCGTCTCGAGGCTGCGCTGGGAGGCTTGGCTCTGGAGGAAATCCGAAGCATTCGCCCGGCGGACTTATTCAAGGGCGGTTCCATACGCCCCGGCTATTACAGCCTGCTTTTGCGAGTAACCTTCCAGAGCCGGGCACGCACGCTGACGAGTGAGGAGATCTCGGCAGCCAGTCAAGGGGTCATAGCGGCGCTGGAGCCGCTGGGCGTTTCTTTGCGAGGGTAGGGCAGGGTGGCCTTACCTTGTCGATGGCCGAACAAGGCGGGGATGGCAAGCCGTCCCTTCTTAGGAATTGGGGGATACCGCGTGAGTGACAACGACGATCCATTGCGAAAACTGGAAGAAAAAGTCGTGAAAACTTTCGAGCTGATCAAGCAAACCAGCGCCGAAAAGCTGGCGTTGCAACAGGACCTCGAAAAGCTCCGGGCGGAGTCGCGGGAACGCGCCAAAGTGATTGACGCGCACGAGCGCGAACTTGTCGCACTGCGGCGGGAGCGCGAAGAGGTGCGGCTGCGCATCGAGAAACTCCTCCAGCGCATCGATGCGTTGACCTCCCCTGAGTCCGGCGGATAAACGCGCACCCGCCGGTCCACCTCGCAGGAAAGGTGGGAAACCCCCGGGGGGCGGTGTCATTCCCAGTGGACATGGGCCCGCGGCCCGCCCATCGAGGTGAAAGCGGCTGTCATTCTGAGTGCAGCGAAGAATCTCCGCAGTGGTTTTCGGTGCAAACCGACTGCCGGGATTCTTCGCACCGCTCAGAATGACGCGCGCGGCTGACGGCACTTTGGGAAAGGAGGCTGGTCGCCAACGTGGCCAAAGATTCGGAAGGGATCAAGGTTGTGATCTTCGATCAGGAATATTTCATCCGGGGCGACCTGGACGAGGCTTACATCCAGAAGCTGGGCGAATTCGTGGATGGAAGAATGCGCGCCATCGCAGGCCGCACGCGAACCGTGGATTCTCTGCGCATTGCGGTGCTGGCGGCGCTCAATATCGCGGATGAGTTCCACCAGATCAAGGCCCGATACGATGAAAAAACCAAGCGCGTGGACGAGAAAGTGGAGGAGTGTTCCCGGCTGCTCGACCGCTACCTGAAAGAAACGGTTTGATTCAAGGTATGAGAATACTCTTCGTCGGCGATATTTTCGGCCATCCCGGCCGGCGCATCGTGAAGGAATTACTGCCCGTCCTGCTTGGGGCATACGAGCCTGACCTGGTGCTCGCCAACGGCGAAAATGCCGCCGCCGGCTTTGGCATCACGCCTCCCCTAGTGGAAGAACTACTCGACACGGGAATTGCCGTTTTGACTTCCGGAAATCACATCTGGGATAAGAAGGAAATCTACCCGTATCTGAACGAGCATACCGACGGCCGCTTGCTGCGGCCTGCCAATTATCCCCCGGGCGTTCCCGGCCAAGGTCTTTACCTGGGCAAGACGCGATCCGGTTTCAGCTATGCCGTGCTGAATCTTCAAGGGCGAATCTTCATGACCCCAATCGATTGCCCATTTCGGACGGCGGACGACCTCTTGGCGAAAATTCCGGCGGACGTCAAGGTGCGAATCGTGGATATGCACGCGGAGGCGTCTTCGGAGAAGGTGGCCATGGGCTGGTACCTCGACGGGCGGGTCACTGCCGTCCTGGGGACGCATACCCATATCCCCACCGCCGATGAGACGGTCCTTCCCCGCGGTACCGCTTACCTTACGGACCTGGGAATGACAGGTCCTTACGATTCGGTCATCGGAATCGACAAGCAACTGGTGATTCAGAAGTTCCTCAACCAACTGCCCGCCCGCTTTGAAGTCGCTCAGGGCGACGTTCGCCTTCATGCCGTGCTGATTGAAGCCGACCCCCAAACCGGCCGCGCTCTATCCATTCAGAGGATCGTGAGGAAGTAGAACGAAACGAAATTCGAAACTCGAAATTCGAAAATCGAGGCTAGGATTTCGGACGAATTTCGATTTTCGAGTTTCGAATTTCGGCCTTCGCCCGATCACCCGATCTCCCGACCCGCACAGACTGATTTCTTGCCCCGCCCTCCAGAATGTGCCAGAATGAAATCGGCGCCCCTGACAAGGAGATGAAGTGCATCCGGACCTCAAGAATGTCATCGAGCTTCAGCAGGTCGATCTCAAGATTGCTGAACTGACTAAGCAGATCGATTCTTTGCCGGCGCAAATTCAATCCCTCCACTCCACCCTGGATGAGTTTATTCACGCCCAGGAGGACCGCAAAAAGCGTCTGGCCGCCAATCAGCACGACCGCAAGGAGTTGGACGGCGACATCAAGGTCATTCAGGAGAAAATCACCAAGCACAAGGACCAACTTTACCAGGTCAAAACCAACGACCAATTTCGCGCTATGACCAAAGAGATCGAAGGCGAAGAGGCCAAAGTCCGCTCCATCGAGGACGAGATTCTGGAGAAGATGCTGGAAGCAGAGGATCTTCAGAAGCGCCTCCAAGAAGCTGCCGCGCGCCTGGAGAGCGAGAAATCGCGGGTTGCGGTCGAGGTGGCCCGCCTGGAATCAGAGCAGAAGGCCGACGACGCGGAGCGTCGCATTTTGCAAGCCCGCCGCGACGAACTCCAGGAGAGCCTTAGCGAAGCCACGCGCAGTCTCTATCAGCGCATCCGCACGGCCAGACGCGGCATTGCGGTGGCGCAAGTCAGCGGCGGGCTCTGCACGGCTTGCGATGTTCTCCTTCGCCCTCAAGTTTATAACGAAGTACGAACCAATGAAGTGCTTCTGACCTGCGAAAACTGCGGGCGTATCATTTATTACGCCGAGCCTGCTCCGGCCGAGACCCGAGAAGTCAATGGCTCGGGGGCAGAAGCCACGGCGTAATCCGAAGATCGAAATTCGAAAATCGAAACTCGAAATTCAAAGCTCAAAATTCGAGAGTAGCGCGACTCAATTCGTCCCGTGGGTTTCGAGTTCGGTTCGAGGGCCGGCGATGGGGATTTGAAGTTTGAGTGAGCCCTCATAGCGTTTTTCGAGTTTCGATTTTCGAATTTCGGCTTTCGAGTTTCGATCTCTCAGCATGGCTCGTTCCCCTGAGATCATCGTTCATATCGACGGCGGGTCGCGCGGGAACCCCGGCCCGGCGGCTTATGGCGTGGTGGTCGATTCTGCCGACGGCTCGAGGCTGGCGGCGTTCTCGCGTTACCTCGGAAAGGCCACCAACAATGTCGCCGAATACGAAGGTCTTCTAGCGGCCCTCGAACACGCTCTGGCCAACCACCACTCGCGCCTCCGAGTGCTGACCGACTCGGAGTTGCTGGCGCTTCAAATCAAGCGCGTTTACAAGGTGAAGAGTCCGGGGCTGAAACCGCTGCACGACCGGGCACTCGGCCTGATTGCACGCCTCGAGTCTTTTTCCATTCAGCATGTGCCGAGGGAAGCGAATCGCCAAGCGGATCGGCTCGCCAATCAGGCGCTGGACGAGGCCGCCGGAGGTGTTGATACCAGCGCTTCGCACCCCGCCCCTGCGGCGCAGGCACAGGGACAAGGCAGTCTTGCGTTAGCAGACGCCCCGGATCGCACTCCCGAATCCGCCCCACCGCTGCGCGCCTCCGCCACTTTCCGCCAGGGCCGCCTTGCGCCCCACTTTCAGCTTCCGCTTTTCGAAGGTGAAGTGGTAGATTTGGTTATCTACCGGAAGGAATAAACCAGGAGGTTGAATGGCACAACGAATGGTGAAATGTGTGAAGCTGGGCAAAGAGCTTCCGGGCCTCGAGGAGCCGCCATGGAGCGGTGAATTGGGCCAACGGATTTACGACCACGTCTCGCAGGAAGCTTGGGAACAATGGCTGAACTTCTTGCGCATGCTCATCAACGAGTATCGCCTGTCTCCCGCCAGCAAGGAGGCTCAAGAATTCATTGCTCAGCAGATGGAACGCTTCTTTTTTGGCGAGGGGGCGGCGCCTCCTCCCGGTTATGTTGCGCCTCAGCGGTAGAAACCTGTGAACACTTCAAGAACCTCTACCGAGACCACGCCCCACCTCAAGCGCGTGCTGACGTTGTGGGACTTGATCTTGTACGGCATCGTGCTGATCATGCCGATCGCGCCCGTACCGTTGTTCGGTGTGGCGCAGAAACTTTCCGACGGACATGCGGTGACCACGATCCTGCTGTCTATGTTCGCCATGCTCTTGACCGCGTTTAGTTATGGCCGCATGGCCGCTGTCTACCCCTCCGCGGGTTCCGCGTACACGTTTGTCGGCTACGGCCTGAACCCGCACCTGGGCTTCTTGGCAGGCTGGGCGATGTTCCTTGATTACCTGATCATACCGCTGATTTGCACCGTGTACGGCGCGCTGACCGTGCAGCGTCTGGTTCCTGAGGTTCCCTACTGGGTCCTGGCTGCGGCCTTTGCGGGGACGATGACCGCGATCAACTTGCGCGGCATTCGCACTACGGCGCGAACCAATTTCGTGCTGGCGACGATCATGAGCGCCGTTATCCTGGTCTTCATTGCCTTGGCCTTGCGCCTTCTCTTTCATCAGCAGGGTTGGCACGGCGTTTTCTCGACCCAGCCTTTCTACAACCCGGCAACTTTCCACGTCTCTTCCATTGCGCTGGGGACTTCCTTGGCCGCTCTCACCTATATCGGCTTCGACGGCATTACGACCCTGGCGGAGGACGCCCTGAACCCTCGCCGGAACATTCTGCTGGCGACCGTCAGCGTCTGTTTGTTCACCGGCCTGTTCGGCGGACTTCAGATTTACCTCGCGCAGCGCGTATGGCCTGACTGGCACACGTTTCCGAACCTCGAGACGGCCTTCATGGATGTCACTCAAGTGGTGGGCGGCAAAATTCTGTTTCAAGCGCTGGCTTTCGTCTTGATCCTCGCCAATCTAGGCTCCGGGCTAACTGGGCAGGCAGGCCTGTCGCGTCTGCTGTTCGGCATGGGCCGCGACAACGTCATTCCGCGGCGCTTCTTTGCTTACCTGGACCCCAAGCGAAATACTCCCAGCCTGAATATCATCATGGTAGGCCTGATCGCTTTCTTGGGAGCGATCGCGCTGAATTACGAGCGAGCGGCGGAATTGATCAATTTCGGCGCCTTCCTGGCCTTTATGGGAGTCAACGGGGCAGCCTTGCGCGAATTTTACCTGGGGCCCGCAGCGCGCTCGTCCCGGCAACTGTTTCGAGACGCGGTGGCGCCCGTCCTTGGTATTATCTTCTGCTTCGCCATCTGGGCGAGCCTGGCCACACCGGCCAAGATATTGGGCGGTTGCTGGTTTGTTGTGGGGGCCATCTACGATGCCGTCAAAACGCGCGGCTTCAAAGAAAGCCCGGCTCGCATCGATTTCGGAGAAGCCTGATGTCTGAAGACCCTGCGCTCGATGAAATTGTCCGGCGCCTAGTAGATTCGTACCAGCCACTGGAGGTGTACCTTTTCGGATCCAAGGCGCGGGGCGACTCAGGGCCTGATAGCGATTATGACTTGTTGCTGGTGGTTCCCGACGAAGCTCCTGCCGAGCGGAAGAGAAGCCGTCTGGCATACCAGGTCCTGCGGGGTACGGGAATACCTGCTGACGTGCTTGTCTGCACCCGCTCTTACTTCGAGCCGCGCCGATCCCTTAGAGCTTCCCTGCCAGGAACTGTCTTGCGCGGAGGGAGACTATTGCATCGTGGCTGACGAGGCCCGGATTCAGGATGTTCGCGCCTGGCTACAAAAGGCGGCGCTCGATCTGCGAGCAGCAGAACACGGTATGTCCGAACCTGGGGGAGTCTTATGGTAGGACGTAGTTTTCCACGCTCAGCAGGTGGCCGAGAAGGCATTCAAAGCGTTCTTGGCGTGGCACGATGTGCCGTTTCGGAAGACGCACAACCTCGACGAACTTGGCGTTGCGTGCGTCGCGATGGATGAAACGCTCCGGTCCATCGCTGACCGGGCCTCACCTCTCACCGAGTACGCTTGGAGATTCCGCTACCCCGGAGAACCCAGCGAGCCTTCGCGTGAGGAGGCTGAAGAGGCACTCAATATCGCTCGTGAGGTTTTCGGGTGGGTCTGGGCGCGTCTTCCGACGACTGTCCAGCCGTGATCGCGCTCTCAGACTTTAGGTAGTTTTGGGAGAGGTCCCGCTATGGAGAGAAAAGGCCAAATCAGCGCCTTGGTGCTTCTAGCCTTAGTGCTTCTCGCGCCTAACCTGGCGGCGCAAGAAGGTCGCCGCCAACTTCCGGATCATATTCCACCCAAACGATCTTCCCAGACTACAGACGGTTTCGGCATCAACTCGGATCTTCCCCGCGACCCTTATTTACCGTGGGAACGCTGGTGGTGGGGGAGGATGTTCGACGCGGGTGTGAAATGGATCCGGATCGGCCAGTATGAGAACAGCTCGGATTTAACGAGTTGGGACTATGTGGAGCAAAAACGCGGCCTGCTGGCCGTTGATCCCAAGCTGGACGACTACGTGAATTCACTCCTGGATAACGGCATTCACATTCAGGTCCAGCTCATGTACGGCAATCCCATGTACACTTCTCCCTCGGGCAAGCTTCCTGACTCGATCGTGCCCATGCCCGGTTCGTTCCACAATGATGACCGGAGCCTGTACTCCATCTTTTGGCCGCCTGTCACAGCGCCACAAATCGAAGCGTTCACGCGTTACGTGCGGTTCATGGTAGATCATTTCCGGGGAAGAATCCACTATTGGGCGCTCTGGAACGAGGAGGACATCGGCTATTGGAACCCTTGGGGGAATCCGGAGCAATTTGGCCGCCTGCTGAAGGCTTTTGCCCAAGCGGTGCACGAAACGGATGCGCAAGCGAAGGTGGTTTATGGCGGGCAGGCCGACCCCCACCGCGACTTCGCCCAGCGCGCTCTCGACGCGTGTGAGTGCGCCCCTGGCATCGACGTTTTCGCTTACCACACCTATCCGGGTTACGGCCAGAATCTCAACCCCGAATCGGAGGATTATGGCGCTTATGGGACGGAGTCTCCGGCGAAACTGCGCGACCTGGTGCGGCACTATCCCGGCATCCGTTCCGATATTCCATTTTGGGACGACGAATTTAATTCCATTCCCTCCTGGCAGGGCTCGGATGAGTCCGTTCAGGCCAAATACATACCGCGCATGCTGGTGTATAACTGGGCGGCGGGGGTGAAGACCTTCGTGTGGCTGATCGCCTCTGGCACCGACGGGAACGAATTCGACGACTTCGGCTTGATCCACGGCGTGCGCAATCTTCCTGATGACTTCACTCCGCGTCCGGGATTCTTCTCTCTTCAGAACACCAATGCCGTCTTCTCCGACACCCGTGTCGACCCCTCGATTAAAATCGAGGGTCCAGGCATCCCTGCTCTTCGCCGGAACTCGGGGTTCCCCTTCTTCGCTTATGGATTCCGCGCCCAGAACGGCAAAGCGATTGTCGCTTACTGGCTGGCCGCACACAGCCTGCCTGGAAATGTTTTCGCGCCGTTTTTCGAAAGCCTCACTTTGGAGAATACCGGCATCGAGAACCCCGTTTTGATTGATGTAGTCTCAGGGGAGATTACGCCGCTCAAGTGGAAGAAAGGCACGACCGACGTGCTCGAGTCGGTCCCGGTGCGCGACAGCGTGCTGGCCATCGCGGACGCGACCTACTTCGATTGGAAGGTACTGCCCGAGGCGCCGAGTGCGCTGCGCGCCGAACAGGGCTCCGAGGGCGTCAAACTCACTTGGGAGCTGCACGGCGGAAGTCCAACCCAGATTGCGGTTGAGCGCCGCGCGGGCGGAGGCGGTTGGGAGCGGATCAAAAATCTGCCCGCCACCGCAACGGAGTTTACCGATTCGAAGTCAGGGGACGCCCAGGTCTCCTACCGCGTCCGCGCGCTGAGCGATGCCGGGGATTCGGCTTACTCTAACGTGGTTCGTGTCAAATAGTATTCAACCTGGAGGACTCAAAGAGCCTCCGTGCTCTCTGTGGCCTCTGTGGTGAGTTCTTTGGTCGCGGCCATCGGAACAACGACATCCTAATTTCGATTTGGAGGTTCTTATGGGAAAGCTTGCTATCACAGGTGGAAAGCCAGTACGCACGAAGCCGTTTGCTCCTTGGCCGGTTTACGACCGTAAGGAAGAACGAGCCGTTCAACAAGTCCTCAAGAGCCGCAACTGGGGCGGATATCCCTTTCCCAATGAACACGCGAGCGCCTTCGCGAAACACTTCGCGGAATACCACCGCGCTAAATACGGCATCGCAGTGGCCAACGGTACAGTCGCCATTGAGGTGGCCTTAAAGGCCGTGGGGATCGAGCCCGGCGATGAAGTCATTGTTCCGGCTTACACCTGGGAAGGCACGGTCGGGCCGGTACTTCAACTCAATGCTGTCCCGGTCTTTGTCGATATCGACCCCGAGACGTATTGCCTCGACGCCGGCCTGATCGAGAAAGCGATTACCAGCAAGACTCGAGTTATTCTGCCGGTCCACTTAGCCATGAGCTTCGCGGACCTGGATGCCATCGGGCGTCTCGCCCGTGAACAGCATCTGCTGGTTATCGAAGATTGCGCGCATGCGCATGGCGGGCGGTGGAAAAAGAAGGGAGCCGGCGCGACGGGCGACATGGGCTGTTTCAGTTTCCAGTCGAGCAAACTGATGACCTCGGGCGAAGGCGGCGCGGTGATTACCAGCAAGCTGGAGTTTTGGGAGCGCGCCCAATCCTACGTCAATTGCGGCCGCGCCAGCGAAACGGATAAGTTTGGCCACCGGATCGTTGGCTTCAACTACCGCATTACGGAATTTCAAGCGGCCATCCTCGAAGTGCAGCTCGAACGTCTCGCAAGCCAGGCCAGTACGCGGCAAAGCAACATGCAGTACCTCGAGAGCCGCATCGAAGGGACGCCCGGGCTGGGCTTCCTGAAACGCGATCGCCGGATCACGCGCGGGGCCGCGTATCAATACGTCTTCAAGTATCTTCCGGAACACTTCGACGGGATCCCGCGCGCAGCGTTTCTGGGGGCGCTCGAAATGGAAGGGATTCCCTGCGACGGCCTCTTTTACGAGCCGGTGTACAAGAGCGCGTTATTCCCGGTCGTGGCGGCGGACCATCCCGCCCTGTCGTGGGGTAGGGAGAAGCCCCTTGACCTGCGCAGCCTCTACCATTGTCCTGTCTCCGAACGGGCCGCCTATGAGGAATCCGTCTGGCTGCCCCACCATTTCTTCCTCGGCAGCCGCAGGGACGTAGACAATATCGCAGACGGTGTGCTCAAGGTGTGCGAGTACATCGAGGAACTACGGGATCTCCAACACCCGGCCATTGAGACGAAGCAGATGAGCCGCGCGGAACGGCCCAAAGTGGAAAAGCGGCAGTATTGAGCCGCCTATTTCGACGCCACTGTGTTCTCCAGCCTGCCCCCGCGAATCCATTGCAGGATCGTGCGGTACTGCCAGCTTGACTCGTTCCCAGGCCAGCGTTGCCCGCCGTTGTGGGTGGCCAGGTAATCGCCCACATTGCCGGCGCTATCGGTAGGGCGCGTGGGTTTGATCAGCATGAGGCTGTGGCCCGGATCATTTATATCAACCACCCGCATCGCGGACTTGTAGTTGTCTTCGCTGTCTTGGGGCGAAAACACACCCTGTTCGTTGGGCGGCAGCAGTTTAAAGATGACGTGATTGGCATGGCAGAAGACGCAGGCTTTGCCGTCCGCCCCCGGAGTTGCCAGGATCGGCTCGACCTTCGCGACAAAGTAGTTGAAGTCAAGCACGGAGCCAGGTTGCACGTCCTTGAGCGCCTCACTAAGCTTCTTTCCCTCCAGCACGCTCGTGGCGATCAGCTTCAGGCGTGGGTTACTGTCCTTCTCCAGTTGATTCAGAGCGGCGCGAAAATCCGGGCGCTCTTCAAGGTTCTTGACCTTCCGCAGAACATCCAGCGCCGCGGCGCGCACGTTGGGGTCACCGGCGTGCAAACTGGACATCACCGTGTCGAAGACGATGGGATTGTCCAGCAGGTCGGGGACTTTCAGGTAGGACAGATTCTCTCCCAGAAAGTACTGCTGATCTTGCGACACGGCGCCGCCCGCAATCCCCAGATGCTTGCGCAGGAATTTGGGGTCGCCGACTTCTTCCACCAGGATATTGAGCGCCGAATCGTTCAGTTTTCCAAAGGCGGTCTTTACCAGGGGTGCGGTTTCAGGGTCGGTCAGGAAATGCTCCAGGGAGACTCGCAGGGCGGCGCGTTGGATTTCCGGATTTGGATCATCCAGGCCCGCCAGCACTTGCCGGCGCAAGGCGGGCACCTTCATCAACGTTTTGAAGGAAGAAGCGGCGTTAAGAACCTGCGCATAATTCGGGGGGCGCGGCTGCGCTTCGAGCAGGAATCCCAACGCGGACATGATTTCATCCTGGTGCCCCCAGGGCGAATCGGCCGGCAGCGAGGCCAGCAAGGGAAGAACAACGGCTTGGCTGTCGGGGTTGCCGTGCTCGAGGATCTCGACCACCTTACTGACCAATTGCGGATTTGGCGCGCTGGGTGCATCGAGGTTGAGGATTCCGCGCTGGCCGTCCTCGTAAACGTAGCGCACCGTCTTGCGAACATCGTCGCTAGGGTCTTCGGCAAGGTTGAGCGCAGCCAGGGTGAAGCGCTCGTCGCCGGCTCCGCTGAGCGTGCTGCCGGCTTTCAGCACTTCGATCTTCATCGGATCGTCGGCGCCCTGGAGGCAAGCGAGCAGAGCGTTCTCCAAGTCCGGCCCCGAACTCTTGAAGAAATGGATCAGGTCACTGTCGTTGCCGATACGCGTTTGGAAGAAGCCGTTGTGAACATCGTATTTGAAGTTGACCGCCTCGCGGTAGGGCGGATATTCGTAGCCGAGTACGTGCAGGTCCGGAACGCCTCGCACGTACTGGGTGAGGACCGCGGGCAGGCCAATGGCCACGGTGTTCTCTTTCACGGGCGGCAGCGCGTAGTGTCGGATGTGAAAGTCCCACAGGGCATTCAGGACGCCTTCGCGGCCCAGGGGAGTGCCTTCGCGCAACACCTTGGCGAGCACTTGGGCTTGGTCGCGCGCCGCGGCTTCGTAGCCCTCTCCGATGCGTCGCTTATCCTCGTCCTGCGAACTCGCGCGTACCCAGGCGGTGAGGTAGCCGGTATTCTCGTCCAGCAAATCGTAGACACTCTCTTCGAGACCGCGCCGAATCATGGGGTCGGTCTCGGTATTGAGGCGTGTAGCCAGCGTTTCAAGAGCGCTGCGGCGCACCTGCGATTTGTCCACTTGCCAGTAATACCAGCGCCACAGGCCGGAGGCCGCTTCAAAGCGCACAAAAGGAACTGGGTCATCGATGTTGTGCTCGAGGACGGCGAGCAACCCGGCGTCATCGGTCAGGGTTTTGAAGTGCTGGTTGAATAGGCGCGTGGCGCCCCAGCGCGTGCGCGCGTCTGACGAGACGAGCGCGGCGGCGAGCAGTCTGCGGCCGTCCGGCGCAGCGTTAGGTCGCCGCGACAAGATCATGCGGAGCGCGTAGGCGGCGCTGGTCTGCACCATTTTGCTCGAATCGCCCAGCGCCTTGATCAGAGCCGGCATCGAGCCTGGGTCGGCCATGTGCCCGATGGCCCGGGCCGCGGCTTCGCGGGCGAGTGGTTGGTCGCTCTCGGTGAGCAGGCGGCGGATCTGGCGCAATACGGGCTCGGGAGCGAGGTCCCAATACTGATCGAGTTGGGCGAGCAGCACCGCCAGGTTGTTGGTGTCCAACTGGGTAGGCGGCGAGGAGTAAGCCGCGTCCCAATTCTTGGCTGTGGTTTTTCCGGGATAGAGTGTTGAGAGCGCCATCACCGCGAACTGGGTGGCACGAAAGGGCGTGTTGAAGCCCTGATAAACAGGATCACCTTCCCAACTGCCTTCCGGCCGTTGCGCAGCCAACATGGCCTTTACCGCACGATCCATGTGCTCGTTGTCTTCGGGGCGGCGTCCCGCACGGGCCAGAGCATACACAGCATTGTAGGAGATGAAATCCGCGGGCTTGGCCTTCTGGTCAAATGGATAAGGCCAGGCGCCTTCCGGAGTTTCGTAGCTATAAAGCTGTTCGATCAGCTTGTCGATCTCCGCCGCGTACTTGGCGCGGTCTACGCTGGCCAGGAACAGGATTTTCCAATCCAGGTCGATCATGTTCTTGGGCTGAGCGGCCGCCGCCAGGCGCTCCACCTTGTCGCGCTCAGCCTGCCACTGAGGGTCGCGTGTCTGGTTGTAAACCAGATTGAACGTTTCCCAGCTTTGCGTTCCGATCTCGAAGGGGCTGACGTCGGGCTCGCAGCCGTCGGTTTCGTCACCGGGCATCGTGGTCACGCCCTTGTAATGGATCTTCAGGAATTCGGCGTAAGGCAAGTCGAAGCGCGCTCGAGGAGGATCGTGAGTTACGTTCTCCTCGAAGGAATGCGCGATTAGCGGCAGGCGGCTGGCTACGGTGCGGGCCGAATAGATGACACGCACCCAATCGGTATTGGCCTCACCATAGAGCGGCCGGGCATTGTTGTAAATGCGGTCCGTAAGAAATTCCAGCGCAGCGCGTTGCGTGGGCGGGTAACCATTTCGAACTGCGGTGAGATAGCCACGGGTCGTGAATTGTGTGGGGTGGCAGGCAATGCAAAGCTGCGTTTCTGAATGCTGCATCGTGGTGCGCAGTGCGATCGCGCCACGCCGGGGCGTATTGGAAAGCCACGTGTCGCCCATGTTGATCAGGAAGTCCATGCCGGCGCGGACGGCCTGGTGCGGATCTGAATAGGGCGGAAGCGGATAATCATAGGTATGGAGCTGAAAGGCAGGATGATTAGCGGCCAAGCGCAGGTAGTAGACTTGGCCCGGCTCGAGGATGCGAGTGCGGAACTTGTAGAGTCCGGGATAATTCTGCGTCGCTTCGATCTGGTAAACGAATTCGCCCTTGCTGTATGGGATGGCGTCGGGCTGCCCGGCCGCGTCCTTGCCGGGTTGGAAGACATCCACGTCCAGCGGCACATCGCGATCGGTAACGTTAAGGACAAAATAAACCAGCCGCGGTTCTTTGCCGCGAAAGGTGAATTTGAACCATTGAAATCCCTTGAGCATCGCCTCATAGGCGTCTTCAACTCGGGAGGGCGCGTAGGGCCGTTGGTCGTCACTCCCGTAGATGGTCTGTCCAAATTCGAATTGCTGGGCGTTCTGCCACTGGGAGTTCGGTGACGCGGCAATGAAGCCAGGTTTGCGGTCGTCCGCCCGACCCACAGGATGGGCTGCCGCCATTGAGACGCGATGCAACGTCGCGCCGATTTCTGGGATGTGGACAGCCGAAGGAGCGGACAGACTCACGGAAATGGGCCCGGCGCCGCGCGGGCGAAGGGTGAGATAAAAATCGAGGTCCGCGCTGTGCAGCCACTTGGATTCGACGACGCCTCTGCCGTCTTTTACCGCGGCTAAAACGGCGTCACTGCCCTGCAATTGCGACGGGTCTTTCACCCACACAGTCAGCGCGTAGAGCGAGTCGGGATGAGCATGACCCAACTGGATTTCCCGAACCACAGACGGTTTAGATTGGTCGGCGTGGCCGGAATGGCGAGGGTGCAAGTTCAACCACGCGAGCAAGACGACGCCTGACAGCAGGAGGGTTCCCCAACGCCGATTCCCCCATTTTCGCGAAAAACCCCCCATGGCTTGAACCTCCTCGAGATCTGGCCGGAATTGGTTGAGTACCCTGAGACAGTGTAGTATAAATCCCCGCACAGCCCATCCGCAACCGCAATCTTGGCGGAGTCTAGCATGCTAATATAGAAATGTACCTAAGAGATTGGGGGGCCAAGCCGGTCGGGAGTTCAGTTGTAGAACGCCGCTTGGTATGCGTACGTATCTCGCGATTCAGGAGACCTATGAGAAGCAAAATTGCATTGGGCATTACAGGTTTATTGGTTGGATGGGGCTTGTTGGTTTCGTCGCTCGCTTTTCACGCCGCCGTTCCGGCTGACGGGGCCCAAATCTTTAAAGAAAAATGCACCATGTGCCACGGCGCTGACGGAAAGGGTTTTGCGGCGCTTAAGACTCCTGACTTCACCGACCCGAAGTGGCAGGCGTCCGTGAAGGACCAACAGATTCACGATGTTATCAAGAACGGCAAGAAAGGAACAGCGATGGCCGCCTTTGGGGATAAGTTGAGTGAAGAGGAGATTACAGCGCTAGTCGCGTACATTCGCTCGCTGAAGAAGCAATAGGATTCAGGATTCGGGAGTCAGGAGTCAGGAGTCAGAAGAACCTTCCCTGGCTTGTTTTGTGAATCCCGACCCCAAACATCAGTGTCATTCCGAGCGGAGCGAGGAATCTCGCCTTGATCACCACCTCGCGGAAGCCGGGCGCGATTCCTCGCTTCTTCGCTCGGAATGACAGAGGGTGTTGATTTCCTGACTCTTGACTCCTGACTTCTGACCCCTGACCCCTGACTTCTGACTCCAGCCTCTCAGTGCGCCCCGCCCGCCAGTTCGCGGACGATATCGCCCACGAAGGCCTTGGCATCTCCAAACAGCATCAAGGTCCTGTCGAGGTAGTAGAGGGGGTTGTCAATTCCGGCGAAGCCCGGGCTCATACTCCTCTTGATCACCATGACGGTGCGAGCCTTGTCGACCTCGAGGATCGGCATGCCATAGATCGGGCTTCCCTGATCGGTCTTGGCGGCAGGATTGGTGACGTCGTTAGCGCCGATGATCAAGGCCACGTCAGTCTGGGGGAACTCCGGATTGATGGTCTCCATATCCACCAACTTGTCATAAGGAATGTCGGCCTCCGCCAGCAGAACATTCATGTGACCCGGCATGCGTCCCGCCACGGGGTGGATGCCGAACTTCACATCCACGCCGCGCTTGGTGAGGGTATCGTAAAGCTCCCGGACTTTGTGCTGCGCCTGGGCCACGGCCATGCCGTAGCCAGGCACGATCACCACCGCGTTGGCAGCGCCGAGAATGGCAGCGGCTTCTTCCGCGCTGGCGCTCCGCACCGTCCGTTCTTCCTTCGCCGCGCCGGCTGAAACCTGAACCTGGCCGAAGGCTCCGAACATCACGTTGGTGAAAGACCGGTTCATCGCCTTGCACATGATCACCGAGAGGATGAAGCCGGAGGAGCCATCGAGGGCCCCGGCCACCACCAGCGCCTTGTTGTTCAGCACGAATCCCAACAGCGCCGCCGAAAGGCCGGCGTATGAATTCAGGAGTGAGATCACGGTGGGCATATCGGCGCCGCCGATCGGCGTCACCAGCATTACCCCAAACACCAGCGAGACTCCCACCATCACCGGGAAGAGGCGCGCGTATTCCGGATGGAGGATCAGCCACACCGCGATCAATACGGCGGCCCCTAACACCGAAAGGCTGACGAAGTTTTGGCCGCGGTAGGTAATCGGACGTTGGGGCAGAATCTCCTGGAGTTTACCGGCCGCGATCAGACTGCCCGTAAAAGTCAGGGAGCCAATGATCACTTCCAAGGAGATCTCGAGCATCTCAAACTTCCCCACGCGGGGCAAACGCACGTAGTATTCGGCGATGCCGATCATCGCCGCAGCTAGCGCCCCAAACGCGTGGCTCAGAGCAGTTCGCTGGGGGACGGCGGTCATGTGGACCAAGCCGAGCGGGATGCCCACGACGGCGCCAACCACGAGGGCTACAACGATCCACTTGTATTCGATGATCTCGTAGTTGCAGAGCGTGGCGACCACCGCCAGGACCGCCCCCATTTCGCCCGCCAGGACGCCGTGCCGCGCGCTCGCCGGCGAACTCAGCCACTTGAGCGCCAGGATGAACAGCGCCACGGCGACAAGGTAAGCTATGTCGATGAGTTGTTGCGCGGTGAGAGGGTTCATGGCTTTTTGGTCCGGGTGAGTTTGAACATGCGCAGCATGCGGTCGGTAATGAGAAAACCGCCAATCATATTGCTGAAGGAGGCGGTCACGGCCACCGCTCCGAGGACGGTGGAGAGCGTGCTCTGATGCCGGCCGGCAATGATGATGGCGGCGACCACCACAATCGCGTCCAGCGCGTTGGTGAGCGACATCAGAGGCGTGTGAAGCAAGGGCGAAACTCGCCGGATCACCTCAAACCCGATGAAGGCCGCGAGCACGAAAACCCACAGGTTGCTAATGAGGTCAAAGGTCATGTTTTACTCCCAACTTGGAGTTCTGCCGTCATTCCGAGCGCAACGAGGAATCTCGTTCGGTTCTTTGAGCGGTCATCCGAATTCGACCAGGGCAAGATTCCTCGCTGCGCCCGGAATGACAGCACTAATTCCGACGAGCAGCGCCTTGTTAAGCTTTCTTTCCGTCGAGTGAGAAGAATTCCCGCACCCGCGCGTTGACCACCTTGCCCCCCTGGGTCACGAGCGTTTCGCGGGTGATCTCGTCCTCTGGGTTGATCTCGATCTTCTTGTCCTTGGTCAGATGGGCAAGAAACGCTGCAACGTTCTTCGCGTACATCTGGCTGGCGTGGTAGGGAACAGTGCTAGCCATGTTGATATAACCGATGATCGTCACATCGTGCTCGACGGTCAGCTCACTCGGCCGAGTCAGTTCGCAGTTCCCACCCCGCTCGGCCGCCACATCCACGATCACCGAACCCGGCGCCATTTTCTCCACCATGTCCCGTGTCACCAGCAACGGCGCGCGCTTGCCCGGAATGACAGCCGCAGTGATGACAACATCGCTCTCCGCCACCACGCGGCCCAGCAGTTCCCGCTGGCGCCGGTAGAACGACTCGTCCTGCGCCCGGGCGTAGCCGCGAGCATCTTGGGCATCTTGCGCCTCAACCGGCAACTCGACAAAGCGGCCCCCCAGGCTTTGCACCTGTTCCTTGGCCGCCGGCCGCATATCATACGCCGAGGCCACAGCCCCCAGTCTTCGCGCGGTAGCAATGGCCTGAAGTCCCACCACGCCGGCGCCGATGATGAAGGCGCGGGCCGGCGTAATAGTCCCGGCAGCCGTGGTGAGCATGGGGAAGAGGCGCGGCAGTCTGTCCGCCGCCAGCAACACCGCTTTGTAACCGCAGATCGTCGCCATAGAAGAGAGTGCGTCCATGCTCTGAGCGCGAGTGGTGCGCGGCATGAGTTCGATGGAGAATGCCGTGGCTCCCGTGGCGGCAATTTCTTGCACCGTTTCCGCCGACCCCAGCGGGCGCAAAAACCCAATCAGCAGTTGGCCCGCCCGCAGCAGCGGCACGTCCGCCTTCCCGTTGACGTCGTTCGAGCCGTAGCAGAGCACTTGCAACACGACGTCGGCTGCCTTGAACACCTCGGCACGCTCCCGAAGAATCCTGGCTCCCTTCCCGGCGAATTCGGCGTCGGGGTAGCCTGCCGCCGCTCCGGCGCCCGATTCCACAACCACGTCGTAACCCACTTTGAGCAAGCTCGGTATTACCGCAGGCACCAGCGCCGCACGCCGCTCTCCGGGAAAGCTCTCCTTAGGAATTCCGACGATCATGGCGCTTCCTCCCCCAATTCGACTTCGCCGCTGGGACTGCGCTTTCTCGCTTGCGTGGCTGGATCGCTCGTTAGATCGCTCTTTATGATTCTCAAACAAATTCGACTGCCGCTGCAAGGATATTTCGCAGCAGGTTGAAGGGACGTGTCGTAGGGGCACGCTTGTGGTTGCCTTAGGGCTGCCGCAAGGGTTTGCTTATCCAGGCGCGCAGGGCAGTGGCGGAGCACGCAAGCTTTGTGGTACGCTTCGAAGATAAGGGGAGTCCCGTCTCTGAGAGGACTACACTTCTATGAATATTACGGTAATTGGGGCAGGCTATGTGGGGCTAATCTCTGCCGCCGGCTTCGCGGAGACTGGCCATCGGGTGATCTGTGTAGACGACGACCTGCGGAAGATTGAGGTTCTAAATGCCGGTGGCATGCCTTTCTACGAGCCGGGCCTGGAAGGCTTGGTCCAGCGAAACCGGGCGGCGAAGCGCCTGGAATTCATCTCGAGAATCGAAGACGCCGTGGCGCAGTGCCCCGTGATCTTTATCTGCGTGGGCACTCCGCCTTTGGAGAATGGTGAAGCGGATCTTTCCTCGGTGGAATTGGTGGCCCGTCGAATCTCGCAATGCGCCCGAGGCTACCACCTGGTTATTGAAAAAAGCACCGTTCCCGTCCAGACTGGCCGCCGGCTCCAGAAACACTTCAGCATCTATAGAAACAATCCCCAATTCCACTTCGACGTTGCTTCCAACCCGGAATTCCTGCGGGAAGGATCGGGAGTCGAGGATTTCTTCCATCCCGACCGGATTGTGGTGGGAGTCGATTCGGAGAAAGCGGCTGCGCTCCTGGAGGAGATTTACCGGCCGGTGCTCGAGCAGAACTTCGTTTGCCCCGTTCATCAAGGCTGCGAAAAAAGATCGCGTGTGCCCTTCGTGGTCACGGATATCAACAGTGCCGAGCTCATCAAGCATGCTTCCAACTCCTTCCTGGCCATGAAGATTTCCTTCATTAACATGGTGGCCGATCTGTGCGAAGCCGTGGGGGCCAATGCCGCACAGGTGGCCGAGGCAGTCGGTATGGACAAGAGGATCGGAAGCAGCTTCCTCCGGCCGGGCATAGGATTTGGGGGGTCCTGTTTCCCCAAAGATATTCAAGCCTTCGTGCGGGTCGGACAGGGCGCCGGCTGCGATTTCGCTCTGCTGCAGGGAGTGGAACGAATCAACCAGCGCCGCATCGATCAGTTCGTCGACAAACTCAAGAATGAGCTCTGGGTGGTCCGCGGTAAACGGATCGGGGTTTGGGGACTCGCCTTCAAACCGCGCACCGACGACGTTCGGTCTTCCCCAGCCCTGGCAATCATCCGCCGGTTGCTGACGGAAGGGGCGCTGGTGCGGGCTTACGATCCCCAGGCCATGGAAAAAGCAAAGGCGGAGATTCCCGAGATTGAATATTGTGCGGACGCCTACGAGGCGGCTCGAGGCGTGGAGGCCATTCTGGCTCTGACGGAGTGGGAGGAATTCCTGCAACTGGATTTGCTGAGAGTCCGCCAGGTCATGACGCGGCCCCTGATTCTTGACGGCCGTAACATGTTTTCCCGCGATACGGTGACGGCCATGGGATTTGAATACTTGGACATCGGCAGTGGAGCCCACGTTCAGAAACTTCTTCTCGGTGCGAGGTAGGGACGGAGAGGCGGCTTCCCGCCCCCACCATGCGAGATCAACCCGCCGCTACCCGGCGAGGTCAACTCACCGCCACAGCAGGGGACTTTCATGAGGATTGTCATCACGGGTGGAGCCGGTTTCCTGGGGAGCCATCTTTGCGAACAACTCCTGGCCACGGGGCATCAGATTTGCTGCCTGGATAGCCTTATTACGGGGCGCTGGGAGAATATTGCCGCCTTCGAGACGCACCCAGGATTCGCGTTCCTTCGCCACGACGTGACCAAGGCCATCAAAGTTGAAGGGGCGGTCGATGCGGTGATGCATTTTGCTTCTCCCGCCAGCCCTGTGGATTACCTTCGCTTGCCCATACAGACGCTGAAAGTGGGATCGCTCGGGACCCATAACGCGCTGGGGCTGGCCAAAGCCCGAGGGGCGCGCTTCCTCCTGGCCAGTACTTCGGAGGTTTATGGGGATCCGGAAATCAGCCCCCAGACGGAGGACTACTGGGGACACGTGAACCCGGTGGGTCCGCGTGGGGTTTACGACGAAGCAAAACGCTTCGCCGAAGCCTTAACCCTGGCCTATCACCGCTATCACCGCGTGGATACTCGCATCGTTCGCATCTTCAATACCTACGGCCCTCGCATGCGGCCTCACGACGGCCGCGTGATCTCCAATTTCATCGTCCAGGCCCTCGCCGGTCAGGACCTCACCATTTACGGGGAGGGGACACAGACTCGCAGCTTTTGCTATGTTTCCGACCTCGTGCAGGGCATCATCCGGTTGCTCTTTCATGACCCCGGCAAGGACGATTCCTCGTCAGAAGGCGCCCCGGACGTTCACCAGCCCGTCAACATTGGAAATCCCACCGAACTCACCATCGCCGAAGCCGCCGCGTTGATCATTCGGCTCACCCAAAGCTCCAGCCAAATCGTTCACCATCCCCTACCCGTAGACGACCCGAAATGCCGCCGGCCCGACATTTCGTGTGCTCGACGCCTTCTGGGTTGGGAACCGTGCGTCGGATTGGAAGAAGGCCTGCACCGGACGATTGAGTACTTTCGTAGCTTAAAGGATGAATAAGCCGGCAGCACACAGAGCATTCCAAGGTGCCGTTCATCGCGGCTTGAGGTTCAGCACAATCTGAAACCACCAATTCGGCTGATAGTTGATCTGGACCGGCACTCCTCGCAGCTCACCCGCAGTCCCTAACAAAACACTAAAATTGGTTTTGGCGCCGGACTCCTGGTTGTGAATCTGAAACTGTGATTCTTCGAGGTTGTGGTACGACGCCTCGATTTTCTGCCCCGTGCTCTTAAGTGCAATGTGGATGTTCTGCGCGGCCACAGGAGTCACACGCTGCAGGGTGAGTGTGTAGGGGCGGGCGTTGTACAGATAGCATGAGGAGAACGGGGGTTTCTCTCCGGTCAGAGATCGCTGCAGAAGTTCCTCGGTGGTGGACAGAAATCCACCACTCCGGATACAACCGCGGCGGGCCGGTCCCTCCAAGCGGCGGAATCTGCGAGCTTGATTGTCGCCCAATTGGTTCAAGGCCAATGTCTGGGCATCGGCGAGTTGACTCAGGGTGTAGTCCTTGTCGCTGTAGAAGGGAACCGTGGTCGCGATCGCCCTGGCGCCATCCACGCGGCTGATGATGGCTTCAAACCGATGCTTGCCCGCGCTTTGCTCGTGCGAGAGTTCCCGCTGCATGGCAGACACCGATTCACCCTGTGAAGACTTCATGAAGCCCACAAACGCGCTCGATTCCGGCGCCTGACTGCTATCCAGTCTTACCACCTCAGTGCCCGCACCCCAGCGGTTGATGGCGCGCGGGGTCTTGGCCGGGTCGGAACCGAAAAGCAACTGGATCATGCGCAGGTTCGGGTCGTCCGCCGCTCGGCCTACCATGATGTAGCCACCCCCTAAGTCATCCCGGCTCACCCAAAAAAGCAACAGCCTCAGGCGGCAGGTCAAGATGTAGTCGTACTCCGCCTGAAGGCGAGGCGTGGTGCGGATCCAGCTCACCGCTTCGTTGATCGCCGCTACGTCCGACGGGTCGGGGGCTGAAGATGCGGCAAAGCAGGCCGCCGCCAGGAGCAGAAAGAAGGTCAGGGATCGCCAACAGGTCACGTCAACCTCCGGATAATTCATGATATGCGACTCGCCGGTGGATTGAAACCAGTTCCGTTGAAAATGCGCGCAGCGCCTTGGAGTGCGGCGGCTCGACGCCGCCTTGGAACTTTGGAGACACGAGGGCGGGGCAGAGGACAGCGTCCGGTGGGCGGGGTGCGAAGGCGGCGTCAAGCCGCCGCACTCCAAGGCGCCTGCGGCGCAAGGCACATTCGGCCTATTGTCAGGGTTTGATCATTATGGTATATCACGAGTACTCTCGTACGCCGCAAGCCTGGGTCTGTGCGTCAGCGATACAGAGGGCTTCCCGCGATGGGGCGGCGGCAGGGTTGTGGCGCCATAGAAGGGAATCTGCGGGCGTGAGTTTCATTAGTCATGCGGCACGAGAAATAAACTGCAAGATCGTGTATTGCGGTCCCGGCTTGTCCGGCAAGACGGCCAATCTGCGCTGGATTTTTGACCAAACCAGCGGCAAAACTTCGGGCAAGCTGACCGCCCTCGCCACCGAGACCGACCCCACGGTCTTCTTTGATTACCTGGTTCTTGACTTGGGCTCCATACAGGGCTTCAAAACGCGGTTTCATCTTTACACAGTTCCCGGCCGGGTCTGCTTCGATGCCAGCCGGAGATTGATCCTGCGCGGTGCGGACGGCGTCGTCTTGGTTGCGGACTCCCAGGCCGGGCGACAGGACGCAAACCTGGAAGCTCTCGAGGACCTGATGGGTAACCTCAAGGAACAGAAGCTCGAGCTCATTCCTTACGTCCTTCAGCTCAACAAACGCGACCTGCCCAATGTACTTCCCGTCGAAACGATGAAAAGGGAACTTGTGAGAAAAGATGAACCGGTCATCGAGGCGATTGCCTACCGGGGAGTGGGCGTCTTTGAAGCCCTCAAAACCTGCGGCCGCATGGTCCTGAGCGGGCTGAAGAAGGCCCAGCAAGCTAGCTAGCCCAGAACTGAACCCCGGGGAGATCAGTGGCGCGTGGAGAACAGGATTGGCGATGTCCACACCGCCAACCGGCAATCGCCAATCGACAATCGTCGATCGACAATCATCCCGTGGCCGCGCCCGGCTCGCAGTTCATTTTTTCGCTGCTCGAAGTCAGTTTGAAGAAGTGGTGGCCCATGATGGCGAGGGTGATGGCCTTGGCGAAATGGTGCCGGTGCCGGCGAACGGTCTGCGCCAGAAACTTCCAATACTCCTTGCGGTAGTTGTGAACGATTCCCTGCCGCCACAGTGACCTTCCCAGCGCCATCACGTCGGAGAAGACCACGGGCGAGCGTGCCGCTTCCCCTAACTGGGAAAGGAAGGCTGAGGCGCGCTCGAAATACTCCTTGGGGCTGTAAATCGTTTGCAGGATTCGCTGGTAGCCGTCGATAAGCTGTTGTTTATCCATCTTGGGAATGAAGTTGAGGTCAAGCAACGTGTTGTTGCCGAGGCTCTCTTTTAGCAGCCGCCCTTCGGTTTTCAGCCGCCGCCACAACTGCGTGTTGGGCAGGGCGGTCAACAACCCGACCATGGAGAGTGGAATGGCCGCGTCGCGGATGAATTGAATCTGCCGCTCAAAAACATTGGGCGGATCGTTGTCGAAGCCCACGATAAAACCCGCCATCACTTCAATGCCGTAGGATTGGATCAGTTTCACGCTCTCGCGCAGGTCCTTGCGCAGGTTTTGGAACTTGGTCGTTTCTTTAAGACTCTCGGCCACCGGCGTCTCAATGCCCAGGAACACGCGCGTAAAGTGAGCCTCGCGCAGCAGCCGCATCAAGTCCTCATCCTCGGCCAGGTTGATGGAAGCTTCCGTATAGAGCGAGAACGGGAATTTGTGGTCCCGCATCCATCTGACCAGTTCCGGCAGCAGCACCTTCACGTTTTTCTTGTTGCCGATAAAGTTGTCATCCACCATGAAGACCGGTCCCCGCCACCCTACCCGATAGAGCTGCTCGAGTTCGGCGCAAAGCTGATCGGGGGTTTTGGTGCGCGGCCGGCGCCCATAGATCTCGATGATGTCGCAAAACTCGCACGTGAACGGGCAGCCGCGCGAATACTGTACCGCCATCGAGCTGTAGCGGCCCAGTTGGGCGAGCTGCAAATCCGGCAGCGGCACGCGGGTGACGTCCGGAAGTTGCGGTTTGACGTAGTGGGCGCGGGCCGCGCCGCCCTCGAGTTCGGCCGCCAGCTCGGGGATGATCTCTTCCGCTTCGCCTTCCACCACATGGTCGGCTTGGGCGATGGCGTTATCTTTCGCGCTGGCGATGGGGCCGCCCACAATGGTGCGCAGGCCTCGAGCTTTGCAACGCGCAATCTCCGCCTTCAGCGAGGGGCCCTGCACCAGCATGGCGCTGAAAAAGACCATGTCCGCCCAAGCCAGGTCGGAGTCCTTCAGTCGCCTCACATTCATGTCTACCAGGCGCCTCTGCCAGTGGCGAGGCAGCAGCGAGGAGACGGTCAATAGTCCCAGGGGCGGGTACGCCGAGCGCTTTCCTTGGAAAGGTAGAGCGTGCTTAAAGCTCCAGAAAGTGTCGGGAAATTCGGGATAAACCATCAAGACTTTCACGCAGCTCTCCTCCCGCTTTTTGATTCCTACTTATTGACTCTTAGCTACTTTCTTATTGCTTCCCAGGGTAGGCCTGCACTGCCTCTTCCGCTTCCGTACAATTCACTGAGGAATTTCGCAGCAGAGCAGGTCCATTCCAGAGTGCCCTGAGGAGCCACTAATCTATCATGTTCAACACCGGGAAGCCAGAAAGAAAACGTCAAAATGTTTGCCTGCAGCGCCGCAAGCACGAGCTGACATCAGCCTCGACCCTGCCCGCTCACGCCGGCCGTCGCCGAAGGTCCAACAGGCTAGCCTGCTGCAGGGCGGAGAAGCTGTCAAGCAGCTTGCAGGGAAATGTCGCAGGCGCGGTGCGGGTGGCACTCTACCTCGGTTAAACCGCGAATAAGGGCTGACGCCACCGACCCCTCGCTCCTCCTCAGTGAGGAGGGGAGTTCACCATCTCAGTGATGTGCTGCAGGCGTTTCCAATCGGCGTCCGCCGTCACCATGTCGCTGACCCCGAGGATAAAATGGCTTTCCCCTTCGTAGCGTCGGACGAGTTGATCCACCGAGCGGCGAAACTCGTCGTCGGGAGTGCTGGTAGCGCAAAGCAGGGTGGAAGGTATGCCGCCCCAAATCGTGATCCGATCCGCAAACGCAGCGCGAATCTCCTCCAGGCGGCAGCGCGTCATGGGGTAGGGACACACCGAGTCAGCAATGTCAAAGCCGGCCCGCAAGTACAGCTCCAGCAATTGCTTGTTTTCACCGTCGGTGTGGGTCATCAGGTACTTTGCTTTCGCATGCAGGACCGCTGCGTAATCGCGCAAAGGCGGGAGGATGTGTTTTTCGAAAAACGCAGGGTAGGTGATTGAGTCATCGTAGTTACCGCCCAGGAAAATGACTTCGGCGGGTGAGTTGGCGCCGATCTCCTTGATCTGTTGATAAAGCGGCTCCATCTGCTCAGTCAGCCGTTCGATCCGCGCCGGTTCATCGTGTAGAACGTAAAAAAACTGCTCGAGTGGCATCAGTTCCTTCATGATGTGCTGCATCGGACAGGCCGTACCCAGCAGATAGCCGACCGCCAGGCCGCGTTCGCATAGCGCGTCGCGGCGGGCGAGATAACCGTGCAACTGGGGCTCGACTTTGAGGTGAGAAAAGATATGCCCAGCTACGTCGAAATCGCCTGGCTCGCGCAGTGCGTGCTCGACGATCCAGGAGATCGATGCGCCGGCGTCCAGCATTTCCTCCGTAAATACCGTAGCGGTGCGCAGGGTGCCCCGCGGCGTGTGGTATTCGACCACCGTTTCCCGCCCGCTGCGAACCACGCGGCGCTCGACATCCTGCAGGGTTACCCGATAGGGAAGAACCGGGAGATGAAAGATGCCCAGCCCACGGTCGAGCATGGCATCGCTCCGGGTGGCGTCGGTGAAATCCGGGACTGAGGAATAGCAGCCGACTCCCAGCCGCTCCGTGATCTCCTCCAGGCTCAGCGAACGCAGGTCCGGCGGCAGCGTGCCCTGCCGCACCGCCGCGCGATGCCAGAACTCGAGGCGCGGAACCCAGGGGAGCCGGTCGGGCCGCTCGCCGCGGATGGCTGCCAGTATCCGCTCTCTGTGCGTCATGATTCTCCGCCCTCGCGCTGCGAAATGTAGTATAAATCCTCGGTCCTATGAGCAACAACCTGGATCGGCAAAGTCGCTTCGCCTGGCTCATCGTGCTTCTTCTCTTCGCGGGCTCAGTTCTTAACTATATGGACCGCGCGCTGGTAGGCGTCATTATGCCTCAAATGCGGCGCGATCTGGGGCTGACGAATGCAGACTTCGGGCTCGCTATCAACGCCTTTCTTGTGATGTACGCGGCGTTCTACATTTTGGGAGGCCGAATCGCGGACCGCCTGGGGTATCGAGGCGCGTTCGTTCTCACCGTAGCGTTCTGGTCTGCTGCCTGCATGGCGCACACCCTGGTGCAGGGGCTCCGGAGCCTGGCTCTTTGCCGCGCGCTGCTAGGCATGGGAGAAGGCGGCTTTTATCCCGCGGCCATCCGCGCCGCCGCCCAGTGGTTTTCGCCCGAGAGCCGCGCCAAGGCGGTGGGGCTTATTCTGTCTGCTCTCTGCGTCGGCACTTTGCTCACACCGCCCTTGGTTGCCTTGATCACCCTTCAATTCGGCTGGCGCGCATCCTTTCTGGCGATCGGCGCTTTGGGGCTTTTGCTGCTTCCGCCCTGGCTTCTCCTTCATCGGCGCATTCGCCACGTGATTCCCAGCCTTTTCCCGGCTACGGAAGCGGGTGGCGCGCAGCCGAGCTTTTCATCGGCCGGCGCGGGACGAGCGGCGGTTTCGCCCCATCACACGCTCCCGGCGGAGCGTGATACTTCGCTTATCGACGCCCTCAAATCACCAAAGTACTGGTTCGTCCTGGCGGCGCGGGCCTCCACCGACGCCGCCTGGTACTTCTACCTCTTCTGGATTCCAGGCTATTTTCAGGACGTGCGGCGGTTCGACCTCGCCGGCGTCGGCAGGCTTCTTTGGATACCTTTCTTCTCCGCGGGCCTGGGTGCTTTAGCCGGCGCCTGGGCCAGCAGCAACCTGATCCGGCGCGGGTGGAGCGTGGACCGCGCCCGCAAGATGGTTCTATTCGCCTCAGCCTCCCTCTGTGTGCTGGGCGCCTCCGCTTGTTTTGTCCCTGCCGCTTACCTGGCTTTGGCGCTGGTGAGCCTGGCACTTTTCGGACATCAGTCCTTTGGCTCGAACATTCACACAGTCATCACGGAGATTACACCTCCCAGGCATGTGGCAATTCTGTACGGAATCACAGGGGCCGCGGGGACTCTGCTGGGCGCCGCGTCCCAGTTGGCGATCGGGCGGGTCATCGATGGGTATGGTTACAAACCGGCTTTCGTCTGGGCCGGCGGAATGGCTTTGCTGGGTGCTGTGCTGGTGCGTCTAGGCGGGCCGATTGACCGACTGCAGCTACAGGTCAGGTAGCGCAACCCCCAATACATTTTGGTGGTAGAATTTAGGCACCTTGTCTCCAGCAGTGAAGTCCGTCCCCACTTACGTATTTGAAGTGCAGGTCGGCGGCGATCTATATCACGCATTGGCCAAGCTCAAGCACGCCTATGACCTCTGGAACAGCCATCTGTTTCTTGTCGCTTCGGAAGGTCAAAGGGAGCAGATAGACCGTCTACTTCAAGGAACGTTTCACGAAATCCGCACGAGAGTGAACGTGATCGACACTTTTAAGCTTGAGCAGCTTTATCACCACAAGAGCTCCTACAAAAGGCTGGAGGAAGAGCTGGGGATTGGCTAGTACAATAGCCTGGCAAGCTGAGATTCTTCGCTTCGCTCAGAATGACAGGTAGCGGGCGTCGGAATTAGAAACCGCCTATGCGCTCACTTTTTCCGACACTACCTTGGCCTGGGTAAAGAGCAGCAGGTAGTCACGGCCGCCGGCTTTGGAGTCGGTGCCGGACATATTGAAGCCGCCGAAGGGGTGGCCGCCGACCAGGGCGCCGGTACATTTCCGGTTGAAATAGAGGTTACCGACGAAGAACTCTTCGGCGGCCTTATCCAACTTCTGGCGATTCTTGGTGTAGACGGCGCCGGTCAGCCCATACTCGGTGTCGTTGGCAATCTCGAGCGCTTCGTCAAAGTTGCGGGCTTTCAGGACGGCCAGCACCGGGCCGAAGATTTCTTCTTGAGCGATGCGAGCTTTGGGGGCGACGTCGGCAATCACCGTGGGTTGGATGAAATTTCCAGGTCCCGGAGCCTCCCCGCCGCCCGCAATGAGGCGACCCTCTTTCTTGCCAACCGCGATGTAATCCAGAATGGACTGTTTTGCACGGGCGTTAATCACCGGGCCCATGTAGCTGTCGGGGCGGGTGGTGGGACCGACCTTGATCTGCGCCACGCGGCGCTGAAGCTTCTCGACGAAAGCCTCATAAACCGAGTCGACCACAATGGCCCTCGAGCACGCCGAACACTTCTGGCCCTGGTAGCCAAACGCCGAGACGGTGACGCCCTCCACGGCCGCTTCCAAATCCGTCTCGCTATCCACCACGATGGAGTTCTTGCCGCCCATTTCCGCAATGACGCGTTTTACCCAAATCTGTCCCGGCGCAGTCTTCGCCGCGGCATTGTTCACCTGGAGCCCCACTTCCTTCGAGCCCGTGAAGGCCACAAAGCGCGTGCGCGGATGTCCTACCAGCACGTCCCCGACGGCGCCGCCCGGTCCCGGGAGATAATTCACGACCCCTGGCGGCATGCCGGCTTCTTCGAGCGCCTCGAAGAACTTGTAGGCAATCACCGGCGCGTCGCTCGAGGGTTTCAGCACCACGGTGTTTCCGGCGACGACCGAGGCCAAAGTCATGCCGGTGGTGATGGCGAGCGGGAAATTCCAGGGCGGAATCACGACTCCGACACCCAGGGGAAGGTAACGCAGAAAATTCCGCTCGCCGTGCACGGTGGTGAGGGGTTGCGGCGGGTCAAGGCGCAGAACTTCGCGGGCGTAAAACTCCGCAAAGTCGATGGCCTCCGCAACGTCCGCGTCCGCCTCCGCCCAGGTTTTGCCTACTTCGTAGCACATCCACGCCATGTAATGATACTTGCGCTCACGTATGATCCGGGCAGCGTCAACGGCCAGTTCCGCACGCCGCTCCACCGAAGTGCGACTCCAGGACTTGAAAGCCTCATCCGCCGCTCGAACGGCGCGGTCGGCTAAGCCCGAGTCGGCTTTGCAAACCACTCCGACGCTCTGATCTTTATGTCCGGGGTTGGTGGAGGAGAACTTATCTTGAGTCTTGATCCTCTCGCCCTTGATCACCAGATCGTATTCCCGTCCCAACTGCTCTCCGACTTCGGCCAGGGCTGCTTTCATTCGTAGTTCGTGCTCGGGGTTACCCTTGAAGTCGCGCAGGGGTTCGTTCCTGAATTCAGACAGGTGCATTGACATGTCTCCTCGGCAGTAGATGTGAAGCACGCATTATAACGGTTCGGGGCGCGCCGGAACAAATGGACCGAGACACTGGGCCCCGGAATACCGGCAAGGAACCGCTCGCGTCCGGCCGCACGGCGGGATCGATCTTGCAGTTGAATTCATTCTAGAGGCTCGCGAGTTGCAGACCGTCGATGTTCTCGAAATGCTTGCGATTGTTCGTCAAAAGAGTCAGGCCATGTCTCCGAGCGGTCACCCCGATGAGCAGATCAAAGTCACTGGTCATTTTACCTGCCGCGCGGAGCCGTCCGCGTTCTTTTCCGAAAAGCTGGGAAGTTTCTTTGTCGATGTTAAGAAGCGTTACGTCTTCTAAGAAATCAAGAAGCGCTCTCTCATTCGCTTCAGGATCTTTTGAGAAATAGATGCCCTCATAGATCTCGGCGAGGGAGATGATTGAAAAAGCGAGACCGTCTTCCTCAGCCTCCTCCAGACGTTTCCTGGTCCGTTCTTGCCCATTCAGGTAGTCAATGGCCCAGTCAGTGTCTACCAGGTAGCTAATACTCATAACTTTGGCTCCGGACGGGTTGTTATCCGGCGATCGGCGTAGATGTTTCGAATCAACGCTTCGGCGTCAATAGTGCCCTTCCACTTTCCGAAGGCGCGCCGAAAAGCAACGCGATTGCCCACAGCAGAGGTCAGCTTGATTGTGACAAGAACCTCCGTCCCTTCGGGAAGGTTCACTTTCTCCAACGGTTCCAAAAGGCCCCCCTTTACGCGTGCGCGTATTGTCTCGGCCATCGCATTCCTCCCGCGCGCTTGCCAGCCTCTACCCACCAATCGTTCAATAACAGGATACAGTATTCGGTCCGGCGAAGTAAGGAATGAAGGTGATGGGTTCTCCCAGCCCCTCGGGTTCTCGAGCGAGCCTAATTTGGAGCGAGTGACGGCCTGCAGGGCCGGAAAAACCCCCCTCACCCGACCCGCGAGGGCTGGTGAAAACGCCGTCGCGGGCCACCCTCTCCCCCAAGGGGGCGAGGGCCGGAATCCGGAAAAGGGCGCGGGCTGACTCCTGACTTCTGACTCCCGACTCCTGACTCCTGACTCCTCCCTTCACCAAGTCAGTCTCAGCGCGAACTGGATTTCGCGCGGATCGCCAGGGCCGCCGGAGGCCTGCCCGGCGATGGGCTGAACGGTATTGCCGATCACGCCAAAAGAGGGCGAGCTAGCGTCGCCATTGGGCAGCGTGAAGTTGGCGGTATTCAGGATATTAAACATCTCGGCGCGGAACTCGAGCTTCTTCGACTCGCCTAGCCGGAAATTGCGGATGAGTGAGAAATCCCAGGCGGCTTCACCAGGGCCGTTCAGGATATCGCGGCCGGCATCGCCGTAGGAGTACTGTGCGGGCGTCGCAAACGCCGCGGGATTGACCCACTGCTGCACCGTCTGATGCGCCGGGTAGAAAGAGACTCCGGGCACAACATCGGGGCGGTCGTTCCCGTCCACGTTGTGGCTGGGATTCCCGTCCACGGTGGGCGTGAAGGGCGCGCCCGACTGCACCATGGCGATGCCCGCCACTTCCCAGCCACGGATCGCGTAGTTCACAGCCCGGTTCGACGACTTCCAGAGCGTCTCGCCGACCGGCAGGTCGTAGACGTAGGCCAGGGAGAAGCGCTGCCGGTAATCGAAGTCGGAACGCCCTTTCTCCGCCGCCCGATCGAAAGAATTCTCGGGGAAATTGGCGGTGCCATTGGTCCCGTAGTAGGTTGAATTCGTGTCCAGCGACTTTCCGTAAGTGTAGGCCCCGATCACCGCCATGCCTTTCGCGTAGTGCTTTTCGGCCTTGACCTGGAGAGAATTGTAGCTCGACTTCCCCACCGAATCCGTGTAGGACATGGTGAGGTAGTCGGGATAAGCACGCGGGCACGTGCCGCTGTTGGCGATGCAGACGGCGGGATTCGAATTGTCCGGTTGATTGGGATCCCACATGAAGGGCAAGTGCACGCCATGCGTTCCCACGTAACCGACATCCAGCAGCCACGAACCCGGCAACTCGCGTTGTACGTCCAACGACCACTGTTGAATGGTGGAATCGTGCAAGTCGATAATCACCGGATTCAGAGTGGGGAAGAGGGTAGGCGCCAGGGCGGGCGACGTAAAAAGGTCCTGTAGGAACAGACCGGTGCCAAGGGGCAGGCCGCCTTGGGGCTGAGGAGTTGACAGCGCTGCCAACACTTGCTGCTCATTGTCCTCGAGGTTTCCAGAGCTGGCCTGGAAGAACGGCGGGTTGAAGCTCTTTTGGAAATACAACTCGCCCGTCATCTGGTCGTAGTAGATGCCGTAACCTCCGCGCAACACCGTCTTATGGCTGTTGAACGGCTGCCAGGCAAAACCCAGGCGGGGGCCGAAGTCGCGGGGATCGGAATGCTGAAGGGCGCGGTTCGCTCCGTTGCTGCCCAGAGTTTCATGCCCTGAAACAACGAACGTCCCCACCGGATACCCGGAAGCGGTACTCGCCGGCGCTGTTCCCACAAAGCTCTCGAGAGTGGCCAAGGTGTTGCCGGCCACCAGCAGTTGGCCTTTATTGAAGTCGAAGCCGGCAAAGTGATTGGCCTTGTCGGTGATCGGGGTGTTGTATTCGTAGCGCAGGCCGAAAGTCAGCGTGAGATCGCGGCGCGCTTTCCAGGTATCCTGCATGAAGAAGTCGTTCTCGCTTCCGGTACCGGAAATGTATCCGGAAAAGCCGCGAATCCAGGAAGTCGGCAAACCGAACATGGCATCGGCCGCGCCGTTGCCGAAGGTGCAGTTGCCGGTCGGGCAGGCCTGACCTAGAAGCTGCTGGACCTGGGAAGCGGGCAAAGACTGCTCGAGTTCCGCCTCGACCAGCGTTCCCGTCACCACGCCATTGAACCCATAGGCATCGCGGGCGTCGATATCCTCATAGAAGTTGCCGCGCTTGATGGAGCGGATTTGAACGCCGTAAGCCAGGGAGTGGTTGCCGTGAATCTGAGTGAGCGTGTCCGCGTACTCGAAGGTATTGACGGCGCCGGCTTGGGGCGCGCTTGTAAAGGCACCGATTCCGTCATACGGCGAGAAGCTAATGTTGGGAGCGCCGGTATCGCGTAGCGCTGTGGGCGCCCCTTGGATCCCGAGTTCCTGGTTCACCAAAGTTCCCTGGTCCTCCGCCGTCCAGCCATATTGCCAGCGGTTGTAGTCAGCCTTCGCCTCATTGATGAAGGTGGGCGAGAAAGTGTGCACCCAGTCGAGACCCGTCGCCGTGAACCAATCGAGCCTCCGCAAGCCGTAACCGGGAACGCCGGTAGGCAGGCCGGAGGGCGACAGTTCGGAATCGGTGGTGAGGTTGTAACGGTAAAAGATGCTGTCCTTCGTCCCCCAGCGGTGATCAAACCGGCCCACGTAGCTGTCGGTATTAACGATGGTCAAAACCGGCGCCGTAAAATTCTCGCCGCCGCAGCTCGCCGCCACATTGGGTTGGGGGTAGAGATTGACCATTGCCTGGCCCACCGGGTCGAGAAACAGGTTGGCGACGTTGTTGCCCGGCACGGTAAGAGACGTTGACTGGCCGAGGGGGTACAGAGGGTTCAATAAGACGGTCGGGGTGCTGCAATCGGACGCCTCGAGGTCAGAGAAGTCGCCGCCGCGCTCCGCCATCGTGGGCACGTGGGCGCGGCTGTAAGATGTGAGGCGGTCCTGCAGGCCCTCGTAATTAATGAAGAAAAAGCTCTTGTCGTGGCCGTTGTAGACGTGGGGCAGGACGATGGGCCCGCCCAGGCTGACGCCAAACTGGTTGCGATGGAAAGGAGGCACGACGGGCTCGAAGAAGTTGCGCGCGTCCAGATCGTTGTTGCGCAGATATTCATAGAGCGAGCCATGGAGTTGATTGGTCCCGGACTTGGTCACCATGTTGACTTGAGCGCCCCCGGTGGTGCCGAACTTGGCGTCGTAAACGCCGGTTTCCATGCGGAATTCCGCGATGGAATCGAGGGGCGGCGTGGCGGAGTAGGTGCCGACGGCAATCGAAGTGTCGCTCATTCCGTCCAGCAGGAAGTCGTTCATGCTTTCGCGCATGCCGTTGACGTTGATGGAACCACCGCGGTTATCGTTCAGTTCCGAGCCCTGCGATCCCGGCACGACTCCGGGCGTGAAGAGCGTGGCTTCGAGGAACTGGCGGCCATTGAACGGAAGCTCGCTGACCTTCGCCTGCTCGACTGTTGTGCCCACCGAATAGGTTTGCGTGTCCAAAACCGGCGCGGCCGATTGCACCTCGATGGTGGTCGCTTGCGAACCTACTTGCATTTGGAAGTCGATCTTCGGGTGAGCGTCGACCTCCAGCGCGATGGGACCTTGGGTAGTCTTCTCGAAACCTGCCTTTTCAACGCTCAGTCGATAGCGCCCGGGCGGCAGGAGAGGGATGGTGTAGGAGCCGTCCTCCTGGGTCACGGAGCTTTGGGAAATGCCCGTGTCAATTTCTGCCGCCGTCACCGTCGCGCCGGGGATCACTCCGCCGGACGTGTCCGTAACGGTGCCCGTGAGACTTCCCCGAAACTGCTGCGCGCGCAAGCCTATCGTGAACAGGAGAGACATCACCAAGATGAGGCTCGATCCAGTCAGCACGGCGCGTCGCATGGCGATCACCTCCGCAAGAGATTCGACACTCTGATAGCAAAATCAAGCCTGGCTCAGGGCGCCTGACAGTAGTCTTTCAAGTCACAGTTAACGTGGGACAGTTATCCGACAGAATGAAGGCCGAAAGAGGGTACTCTACTTCGAGTCCCGCTCGGCAACTCAGCATACGCTAAGCGCCCAGTCGATTCAAGCGGAATTGGCTGGTCGCCAGGGACGCGTCAGAGTAGCATGGACATTTTGTCGTTGCCCTTTGTTTTCATCAACATTCCGGCTTTGTTCCCTCAAGTTTATGAGACAGCCCTGGTCATTGCCTCAAAGCCGCGACCAAATGCCGTAGCCATACTACCATAGCTCAGGTTACTTGTTAATCAAAAAATGAGGACAGGCGCCTGGGAGGGCGGGCTTCCAGCCCGCATCTCGCACTGGGGGACGAGCGGGCTGGAAGCCCGCCCTCCCAGGTACGAGCCGCCTTTTTGCAGTTTTCGTCTTTTGGCTCGCGATTTGCTCAGTCTTTTGCTTGACTCCCTTTCACTCCAGGAGTTAAACTTCCCCGGATGGTCATATTACGGGCTTGGTCGGCTGGGGGGCTTTTGACGTGAAGACCCAAGTCCAGCGCTTGCTCGCCTTTCTAAAGCCATACTCTTTCCGCTTCCTTGGCGCTTTCTTGTTGATGGCCTTGGTCGGGGCTTGCGAGGCGCTGACAGCGTTACTCATTAAGCCGGTTTTTGACCGCGTGCTGACTCCGGGCACCGCTGCAGGCAGGATCGTGTTGTTTCGGTGGCCCTTCGGAGGGCGCGCGATCGACCTGCAGTCATTCTTTCCCGTTGCCATCCACGATGCTTGGGCCATAGTGGCCGTCGCCATCGTTTCCGTGACGCTGATCAAGGGTGTGGCCGAGTATCTGGCGACTTATTTCATCAATTTCATCGGCCACTCGGTGGTGAGGGATCTGCGCAACCTGCTCTATTCAAGGATCATCCAGCAGTCGATGGCTTTCTTTACGAGGAACTCCACAGGCCGGCTGATGTCCGCCGTCACCAGCGACATTGAGCGGATTCAGTTCGCGGTCTCTCAAACCGCCGCCGACTTCCTGAAGCAGAGCTTTACGCTAGTCGGGCTACTGGGCGTGCTGTTTTATGTCGACTGGCGACTGGCCTTAGGTTCTCTGGTCCTGGTGCCTCTGGTGGTTCTGCCGTCCCACAACATCGGGCGGTACATTCGCATCTCGAGCCGGTCGAGCCAGGACAAAATGGCCGAACTGAACAACGTACTCCAGGAAACCTTCTCCGGCATCCGCATCGTCAAGGCGTTTGGCATGGAACTGTCCGAAGTGGAGAAGTTTAAGGCGGCCACCCGGCGCTTGCTGCGCGTCAGTCTGCGCTGGGTACGCGCCCAGGCGGCCACCTCCCCCATCATGGAAGTCCTGGGCGCCATCACGGTCGCCGGTCTGCTGCTTTATGCGCGCAACGAGATCTTGCATCACGCGCAGACCACGGGCGGCTTTGTGGCGTTCCTCTATGCCTTGATTAAGACCTACGAGCCCATCAAGCGGCTGACCGGGGTTCACAACGCCGCCGCGCAGGCCGTGGGCGCTTCGGAACAGGTCTTCCACTATCTCGACCTTCATCCGGACATTCACGATGAGCCCGGGGCTATAGTGTTGCCGCCTTTTCAGCAACATATTGAATTTGACAACGTGGATTTCGACTACGAAGAATCGCTGCCGCTCCTGCGCAACATCGATCTGCGAATCGGCAAGGGCGAGGTCGTGGCCATTGTGGGCTCGAGCGGCGCGGGCAAGACCACTCTGGCCAGCCTCATTCCGCGGTTTTTCGATGTGACGCGCGGCCGCATCCTTATCGATGGCCACGACGTTCGGCAATTAAAGCTCAACTCGCTTCGCGCTCAGATCGGCATCGTCACCCAGGAAACCATCCTCTTCAACGACACCGTCTATAACAACATCTGTTACGGGAGCCTGCTGGCCAGTGAGGAGGCCGCCCGGGAGGCCGCCCGAGCCGCCTTAGCGGAGGAATTCATCCTGGAAATGCCGGAGGGTTACCAGACCGTGATCGGCGAGCGCGGGCAACGCCTCTCCGGCGGGCAGCGCCAGCGCATCGCCATCGCCCGCGCGCTTCTCAAGAACCCGCCCATCCTCATTCTGGATGAGGCGACGTCGGAACTCGACACGGAATCCGAACTTCTGGTGCAAAGAGCCCTGGCCAACCTGATGATTGGCCGCACGGTGTTGGTGATTGCCCATCGCCTCTCGACGGTGCGCCGGGCGGAACGCATTATTGTCCTTGATCGTGGCACGATTACCGAGATCGGCCGCCACGAGGACCTCATCAGCCGGGGAGGCATTTACCAGAAGCTGCACGAACTGCAATTCGTGGACGCGGTAGAGACGTAGGATAGTTACTATGATTCGTAGTATGACAGGCTATAGCAAGTCTCAAGCTGAGGAGGGGGGCTACTCTATTTCAGTCAGTCTCCGCGGCACCAACCACCGCTTTCTGGATATCCAGGTGCGCTTTCCTGCCGTGCTGGAATCGATGGATCCTCTGTTGAGGCGCCTCATCAAAAGCTACATCCAGCGCGGCCATGTTGAGGTCAACGTGAGTTTCGAGCAGCCGGGAAGCGACGGACTGGTACTGGACCGCAAGCTTCTGGCGGCCTACGTAACCGCTTTTCGCACCCTGCGCGAGGAATTCGGCTGCGCTTCCGACCCGGATTTGGTGGCCTTGCTGCGCGTCCCAGGCTTGGCCACGTCGGGTAACGGAGACCTTTCGCCGCAAGACCTGGAGCGCGTCCGCACTCTCCTCGAGCGGGTGACTACGGAGGCTCTGGAGAGCCTGAACCAGATGCGGGATCGCGAGGGAGAAGATCTGGGACGCGATCTCAAAGCTCGCTTGGCGCGGCTGGAATCGCTGGCCGCCGAGGTGGCAACGCTGGCTGAACGGCTGCCTAAGCTTTATCAGCATCGGCTCGAAGGACGCCTGCGGGAGTTGATGGGCAGCACGGAACTGGATGGAGCCCGTCTGGCCGCCGAGGTGGCTTACCTGGCTTCGCGATCGGACACCACGGAGGAACTGATCAGGTTCAGAAGCCACCTGGCCCAGGTTCAGCAACTTCTCGTCGAGAGCCCTGAGGTGGGGAAGAAGCTCGATTTCCTGCTCCAGGAGATGAACCGCGAAGCCAACACGCTATTGTCGAAGACTACGGATTTGCCGGAAGTCGGCCTGGAGGTCGCGCGCCTGGCGATCGAGATGAAGAGCGAAATCGAGAAGCTGCGCGAGCAGGCCCAGAACATCGAGTAATGGGGAAACACCTTTCTGGACCGTCCTGCGGACGGGGTAGCATTTTGGTCATCTCAGCGCCGTCGGGGGCCGGGAAATCGACCTTGGTGCGGCGACTGATCGCTTCTCTGCCGGACTTGACTTTTTCAGTCTCTTATACGACTCGATCGCCGCGCCAGGGCGAAATCGACGGGCGCGACTATTTTTTCGTCACTCGCCGGCGCTTCGAGAGCATGATTGCTGCCGACGATTTCGTGGAGTGGGCAGAGGTTTTTGGTCAGCTTTATGGGACTTCGAAGGGGCAACTGGAAAGCGCCCTGGCGGCCGGGCGGGATGTGCTCCTCGACATCGACGTCCAGGGGCATCAACAAGTCAGGAAGCGTTTGCCCGAAGCTCTCGGCGTCTTTGTTTTGCCGCCCTCCTTTCAAGAACTGGAGCGGCGCCTGACGGAGCGCCACTTGGATTCGCCCCAGGTCGTGGAACGACGGCTGGCGGCTGCTCGCCAGGAAATCTCCCACTGGCCCGAATATGATTATCTGGTCGTCAACGACCGCCTTTCGACGGCCACCCAGGCTCTGCGGACCATCGTCCGCGCCGCCCGGCTTCGGCGACAGTGCCAGGCGCCGCGCGCCGAGGAGATTGGCAGGACATTTGGAGGATGAATCGGATGGATTTGCCTCAAAAGCTCGACAGTAAGTTTCGCTACATTCTCGTGGCCGCCAAGCGCGCCCGCCAACTTCAGGCCGGCGCCCGCCCCCTCATTCAGAGCACCGAAAAGCGGCTGACGAGGGTAGCCCAACAGGAAGTGACGGCCGGCTTGGTTCCGTTTGAGGTTCTGACTCCCGCCGCCGGCGAAAATGAGAAGAACAAAAAGCCCAAGAAATAGGGGCTGGGGGCTAGGGACTGGGGACTAGGGATTGACGATTGACGATTGTCGATTGACGATTTCTGGAGGCTGGGGGTGCGGATGCAGTGCCTGACTCCTGACTTCTGACTCCTGGTTAAGACTAGGGATTGACGATTG
>Ga0187781_10000145_pt1 | contig 48343 bp, 39 predicted proteins | sample 0715_SJ02_MP02_2_FD_132447 | JGI IMG/M metagenome (GOLD analysis project Ga0187781, IMG submission 132447) | Tropical peat soil microbial communities from peatlands in Department of Meta, Colombia - 0715_SJ02_MP02_20_MG | ecosystem: Environmental > Terrestrial > Soil > Wetlands > Peat | place... | reverse complement strand
CTGAACATGTCGCCGAGATAGACGCGCCGGACGTCCTCGTCGGCGACGATCTCGCTCGGCACGCCCTCCATCAGCACCTGGCCCTCGTGCAGCACGTAGGCGCGGTCGACGATTTCCAGCGCCTCGCGCACATTGTGGTCGGTGATGAGCACGCCGATGCCGCGGTCCTTCAGATGCGCCACCAGCTTGCGGATCTCGCCCACCGCGATCGGGTCGATGCCGGCCAGCGGCTCGTCGAGCAGCATGAAATGCGGCTGGGTGGCGAGGGCGCGGGCGATCTCGACGCGGCGGCGCTCGCCGCCCGACAGCGCCATCGCCGGCGCGCGGCGCAGATGGGAGATCGAGAATTCCGCCAGCAATTCGTCGATGGTGGCCTCGCGCGTCTCGCGCACGGGCTCGTTGACCTCGAGCACGGCGCGGATGTTCTGCTCGACCGTGAGGCCGCGGAAGATCGACGCCTCCTGCGGCAGATAGCCGATGCCGAGCCGCGCGCGGCGGTACATCGGCAGGTCCGTGATGTCGTGGCCGTCGAGCGCGATGGTGCCGAAATCCGGCGCGATGAGGCCGGTGATGATGTAGAAGCAGGTGGTCTTGCCGGCGCCGTTCGGCCCCAGCAGGCCGACCGCCTCGCCGCGCTGCACCGAGACGTTGACGTTGCGCAGCACCGGCCGCTTCTTGAAGCTCTTACCGAGATTGTGCGCGATGAGCCCGCGATTGTCGGCGACCAGACGCGGTCCGGTCCAGGGCGCTGCGTCCGGCGGCGGCGCGTCGGGCATCATTGCGCCGTCTTCTCGCCCGCCGTCGCGGCGGATTGCGGCGTGGCGGCCGCGCCTTGCTTCGCCGCGTCGGACGGCGCCGGCTTTGCCCGCGGCATCAGGATGCCGGCGACGCGCGGGGCGGCGCCTTGGGTGAGCTGGGCCGAGGGCGGCGCGCTCAGCAGCCGGTTGACGTTGCGGTTGAGGTCGACCACGCCGTATTGCCCGCGCAGCTCGTTGTCGCCCTTGGTGAGGCTTACGCGCCCGGCGAGCGTGGCGATGCCGGTATCGACGTTGTAGACGCCGCTGTCGCCGCGGGCGATCTGCTCGAGCGAGGATACCAGGACGTTGCCCTGCGCATCGATGCGGCTGATGTGCGAGGAGCCCTTCTCGTCCTTCTCCACCGCCGCGGTCAGCACGTCGCCCGCAAGCCGCTTGCCTTCTCGGGTCGCCACCGCATTGCCGCGCGCCACCGCGAGCTGCTTGTCGTCGTACCATTCGAGATCGTCGCGCGCCGTCACCGTGTCGCGCGGCGTCTCGAGCTTGAGATGCTTGCCGGTGACGACCAGCAGCGACTGGTCCACGTCGTAGACGGCGTGATCGCCATAGATGGTCTGTGTCTCGGTGGCGATGCGCACGTTGCCCTCGGCTTCCATGCGATAGATCTCGGTGGCGCCGCCGGCGGGATCGGCGGCGCCGGGCTTGGCCTCGCCCGCGGCGGCGGTCCGGGTCGGCGCCGGCGCGGCGGGATCGGGGCAATTGCGCTCGGCGGCCGGCTTGTTCGCCGGCGCGGCCTGTGCCGGCGCCGCCGCGGTCTTCTTCCCCGCCGCCGTCGGCGTCGCCGCCGGACGCTGGGTCTCGGCGGCTTGCGCCGCCTCGCGCTTGGCCGCCGCGGCAATTGCCTCGGGGCTGCAGATCGGGCGATAGAACGCCATCATCGTGTCGGCGAAGAGGGTGGTCTGGCCGCGCGTCGCGCGGGCGTCGCCGCGCGCGATATAGACGCGATTGTTCTGCTGCCACTCGATGCCGTCATCGGCCTCGATGTCGATCGGCTTGTCGTTGTCCTGGGCGCTGAGGCCGAGGGCGGTGGTCTGCGCCCTTGCCGCCGGCGGCGGCAGCGATCCCAGCGCCAATGCCAATGCCAGCGCCAGCGCCGCGGCGCCTCTCACGGCGCTTCCTTCTCATGCGCCAGCAGCGTGAGATGGGCGTGGCCGGTGAAGATGATGACGTCGCCGTGGTCGCGGATGCGGAAGCCCTGGCCGGTGACGTAGCCGAAGGGGCCCTGGCCCGCGACCGGGTCGTCGCCGGCGGCGCTGCCGTTGCCCATGTCGATATGGGCGCTGTCGGTGTGGAACTCGTTGCCCTTGTCCTGGAAAAGCTGGACGTTGCCGAAGAGGTCGAGGAGCTGCGCATTGGGCTGGTAGAGGCCGGTATAGCCGTCGAGCTCGAACCAGGCGCCGCTCGAGGAGGTGAGATCGCTTCTGGGGCCTTCGAGCGCCACGAGATCGTCGACATTGGGGGTCTGGCGCGCCACTTCGGCGGTGATGACGAAGGGCCGGTTCTGCCGGTCGACGCCGGCGTAGCGCACATTGACCATGCGCAGATCCTGCGCCTCGCGCGGGTCGAGCCGTGGCAGCGGGAAATGCACGCGCTCGATTTCGGCCTGGAGCCGCGGCCAGATCACCACCAGCCCTAGCAGGATCACCGCCACCCCCGGCAGGATGCGCTTGGCCAGGGCGACGAAACGGCTGTAGCTGCGGTTGACGCCGGCGCGCGGGCGGACCGCGAGGGCGACCTCGCCGGCGGCAAGGCTGTCTTGCCGCGCGCTCACGCCACCCTCGCGCGCAGGCAGTCGTGAATGTGCACGATGCCGAGCGGCCGGCGCTGCTCGTCGACGGCAAAGAGGCTGGTGATCGACAGCGCGTTCATCTGCCCCAGCGCCTCGGCCGCGAGCGCTTGCGGCCGGATCGTCTTCGGCCGCGCGCTCATCACCGCGTCGACCGCGGCGCCGAGCATGGTCTCGCCCATGTGCCGGCGCAGATCGCCGTCGGTGACGATGCCCGCCAGCCGGCCGGCATCGTCGACGACGCCGACGCAGCCGAAGCTCTTGGCCGTCATCACCAGGATCGCCTCGGCCATGATCGTGCCGCGCGTGACCAGCGGCATGGCCGCCTCGCCATGCATGATGTCGGCGACGCGCAGCAACTGCCGGCCGATCTGGCCGCCGGGATGGAGCGTCTGGAAATCGTCGGCCGAGAAGCCTTTGCGTTCGAGCAGCGCCACCGCGAGCGCGTCGCCCAGCGCCGTCATCATGGTGGTGGAGGTGGTGGGCGCGAGCCCCAGCGGGCAGGCTTCCGCCGAGGGCGGCAGCAGCAAGGTCACGTCCGCCGCCTCGGCCAGGGAGCTGCCGGTGCGGCGCGTCATGGCCAGAAGCGGGATGCGGAAGCGCCGGGTATAGGCGACGATGTCGGCAAGCTCGGCGGTGTCGCCGGAATTGCTCAGCGCCAGCACCGCGTCGTCCTCGGCGATCATGCCGAGATCGCCGTGGCTCGCTTCGCCGGGATGGACGAATTGCGCCGGCGTGCCGAGCGAGGACAAGGTGGCGGCGATCTTGCGCGCGACATGGCCGCTCTTGCCCATGCCGGTGACGACGACGCGGCCCTTGACCCTGGCCAGGAGCTCGATGGCGGCGCTGAAGGCGCCGTCAAGGCCGTCGACCAGCGCCTCGAGGCCGGCGATCTCGGTGCGCAGCACGCGGCGCGCGGCATCGATGTCGGTGGGCTTCCTCAACACGCGAGCCAAAGCATCCCCCTCGCGGCGTCGGCGTGCGCCTCGTGCCGTCCGCGATGCATGATAGGCGGCGACTATGACCGCTCATCCCCAAAAGTCAATGAATCCGGCTGTGTTCCCGTTTTGTGCCGGGGCGCTTCGTCTCAATGGGCGAAGATGTCCTCGCTTGCCCAACCGCCGACATCGAGCGCGGCGCGCGTCGGCAGGAAGTCGAAGCAGGCCTGCGCCAAGGCGGTGCGCCCCTCGCGCGCCAGCATCTCGTCGAGCCGCGCCTTGAGGGCGTGGAGATGGAGCACGTCGGAGGCGGCATAGCGGAGCTGCTCGTCGCTCAGCTCGCCGGCGCCCCAATCGGAGGATTGTTGCTGCTTGGAAAGCTCGATGCCGAGCAGGTCGCGCACGAGATCCTTGAGCCCGTGCCGGTCGGTGAAGGTGCGCACCAGGCGCGAGGCGATCTTGGTGCAATAGACCGGCCGCGCCGTGACGCCGAGATGGCGCAGCAGCATGGCGATGTCGAAGCGGCCGAAATGGAAGATCTTCAGCACCGCGGGATCGGCCAGCAGCGCCTTGAGCCGCGGCGCGTCATAGGCGTCCTTGGCGAATTGGACGAGATGGCAGACGCCGTCGCCGGCCGAGAGCTGCGCCAGGCACAGCCGGTCGCGGTTGGGGTCGAGACCCATCGTCTCGGTGTCGATGGCGACGCTGGCGCCGAAGCCGATGCCTGCCGGCAGGTCGCCGTGATGCAGATGGATGCTCATCGGGGCGCTCACGTGCGCGGCGTCGGCAGGGCTGTTGCCCAGGAGAAGACTCGAACTTCCACGACCTTTCGGCCACTAGAACCTGAATCTAGCGCGTCTACCAATTCCGCCACCTGGGCAAGCCGGGGCTAGTGCTTAAGGAAGAGCCGCCGCGCTGTCAATGCCGCTCCGCCCCGGGTGGTGTCCTAATTTCAGTCCGCGCCGATCTGCTTCCCTCCGAGAAGGCCGACTATAGCCCCGAAACCCATCTTCCAAGCTGTTCCCATCGCGTCGAAGATTGAATTCTGCATCGCGGTGGGGTGTTCCCAGAATTCCGCCATGACAGCCGCGGCGATGCCCGCGCCGATCGTTACAAGCGTTACGATAATCACGGTGAATTTATAGGCCGGGGGGAGCGAGATTGGGGCGCGCCGTTTCAACGCTTGGTCAAAGGCCATAGTCGGTCTAGCGCTTTTGACTGGAGGCTCGGACGGCAAAGTAATTATGCTGAGATGCCGCGGGTCAGAAAATGACTGCGTGAAAATCGCAGCCGTGTTCGCGATGAAATTGTGTGAGCCCCTGACCTCTTTCATTACCCCCCCGCTCGGCCGGTCATCCATAGCACGCAAACGAGCGGACGACTTTGCCGTCCTTGCCGAACTCGAAGGTTTCGGCGGCCTGTTGGCCGCGTTGGTTGCTGTAGAGGATCGTCAGGCAGTCGTGACCGACGCGCAGGTCGACGAAGTCGAATTTGAGGTCGGGCAGAAGGGCGAGACCCTTCGCCCAGTAGGCGCGCAGCGCCGGCAGGCCGAGGATGCGGCCGTCGCCCAGGAGCTTCTGCGCCACCGGCGACAGAAACACGATGTCGGCCGCGTAGTGCGAAAGGATGCGCTCGAGGTCGTGGCTGTTCCAGGCCGCGATCCATTCGGCGGCGAAGGCGCGTGCTTCATCGGCTGTCACGGGCGGCTCTCCTGACAAATCGCGGCGGCAAAGTATAGAAATAGATTTAAGGACTGTGGCCGCGCAGCTCAATTGAATATTGTGTTCGCAAGCGACGGGGCGCGGCAATTCTTCGAGCCGGCGCGCGACGGGCTTTTCCGCTTGTGCCTCCCTGGGCGCTCGCCCGCGACAAGCCGTCGGGGTCCACGCTCCCCCAAGCGTGGACCCGACGGGCTCGACCCGGATCCGATGGCGCCGGCCGGCGGCATCGGCCTCGTCCGTCGATCAGCCGGCGCGCACGTAGCCGTAGCGCAGGTTCGACGGCGTCTTCTCGGCGAGTTCGTATTGCGCCTTGAGCTTGGCCAGCCGATCCTCGGAATAGGCCGGCATCGCCGGCGTGTTGGCCGCCGCCTTGAGGTTGACGCCGTAGAGACGGGCGGAATTGCCGCCGAAGATGAGCTGCTTGGCGGTGCTGTTGGGGCCGCCGAGGGCGGGGAAGCCGTATTGCTTCTGCATGTCCTCGGGGATCTCGATCCGCCGCATCGCCTCGATCTGCCATTGGGGCGAACCGTACCACACGCTATCCGTCCCCCAGACGATGTGGTCGGCCCCCATGCCTTTGAGCAGCGTGCCCATGAAGGCGGCCGAGAATTTGGGATGCGACACCGCCGAATTGGCAAAGGAGGTGCCAAGCTCGGCATAGACGTTGCTCACCCCGAATTTCGCCGGTATCTCGGCGAGATCGGTTACCCACTTGATGCGGCCCGAGGCCTGGAATTCCGCCCAGGCCTGGTCGGTCAGCTCCAGGAACGGCCGCAGCGCGGAATGATAGATGACGAAATTCATCTGCGGCCAATCCTTGGCCGCCTTGCCGACGTCCGACACCGTCGCATGTTCCCAGATGCCGGCATAGGATTTCTCGTAATCGGGCGGCAGCAGGCCCTTGTGGATGCAGATGGTGTTGATGCCGGCCTTCAGCGCCTTCTCGTAGAAGGGGTAGATCACTTTCTCGTCGTCGAGCCGCCACGGGTATTTGGACGGCTTGAGCGGATCGCCGGTGGTGTAGGCCTTCCAGGAATCGGGCTTGTAGGTCTGGATCGCCCGGTCGACCTCTTCCTCCCAGCCGGGTTGCGTCGGCGTGATCACCGTATGCGCGTACATGCGCCGCGACCCTGCGAAATCATTGACCACGTTGCGCGCTTGGGCCATGTCCCGGTTGGAGATGAACCACCATGTCGGATCGTCGGACGGCGCACTGCTCAAGAGCGCCATGCTGGTGTCGCTGTCGTAATAGAGCTCTTTGACGTAATTTCCGAATTTGTAGCGGGCGAGGGTCGGGTCCTCGTCCTTGAGCTTCGGATTCCAGTGCTCGGCGGCGAAATTGCCGACGCCCAGCAGCTCCTTGTGCTCGAAATCGTCGCGCACGAAGTGGGTCTGGACGTCGAAGATGAACTGGCCGGCCAGCGTCTGGGCCCGCGCCAGGCCGAGCTCGGGGTCGCGCGCTTCGCGCGGATCGACCTGGAACACGTTCGCGCCATAGACCTCCTTCATCGCCAGGAAGGCGGCGGCCATGCCGCAGCTCGTGCGCAAGAAGGCGCGCCGGCTCAAGCCGAGGTATTTTGCATTGGCGTCGGCCAATTCGAAGATGCGCCGCTCAACCCGCTTCTGCGCGTCGCTTTGCGGCGGCGGAAGGTACTCGCCATTCGATACGATCTGGGTGGGTATTGGAGTTGCGGCCGAAGCCGTTTCAGCGCCCGCGACGAGGCGCCGTTCCCGCTCGCTGAGCCAACTGGACATCGTGAATGCTCCCTGTTATATGCACCTAACCGGCGATGTATATACCCAAGATTCCCTTTTGACAACCGGACAGAGAATCGGACGTATCAAAAACTCGTGTAAGCGCCGGAAAGGTGAGGTTGCTCAACTCGAAAGCTGCACGATGCTCCCGTCCGGCAAGGTGAGCCGCGCGCTGGTCGCGGGGAAGCTCGCGACCAGCGCCGGCCCGCGTTCGGGCGGGGTCACATAAAGCGCCGTCGACAGCGCGTCCGCGATCCTGGCGCGGGGGGCGAGGACGGAGACCGCGATGTAGCGATTGGCGCTTGCGCCGGTGGCCGGATCGAACAGGTGGTGATAGCGTCCGGACGCCTCGAATTTGGTGCCATAGCCGCCCGAGGTGCAGAGCGCGCGGTCCTCGAGGTCCAGAGTGGCGGCGACCGTCTCCGGCCGGCGCGGATCGGCAAGGCCGACGCGCCACGGGCGCCCGTCGGCATGGCGGCCGAGGCTGCGCATTTCGCTGCGGCCGAGATCGGCGAGAACGCGGCGGCAGCCATTTTCCTGAAGAATGTCGGTGATGCGGTCGGCGACATAGCCCTGCGCGACGCCGTTGAGCGTCACGCCCATGCCCGGACGCGCCAACGCCACCCGCCGCGGCGAAGCCTCGACGAGGCGCCAGTCCACGAGCCGCAGCGCGCGCTCGATGTCGCGCGCCGCCGGTCCCGTCGAGGGCGGCGCGGCGGCGGCGAAGAAATGCGCGGCATAGAGGTCCCACAGCGGCTGGACCGTGACGTCGAAGGCGCCGCCGCTCAGCGCCGACAAATGCCGGCAGTCCCCGAGCAGCGCCAGCAGCTCCTGGGACGGCGCATCGAGCCGGCCGTCGCGGTTCAACCGGGCAAGCTCGCTGTCGCCGCGGTAGAGGGCGAAGATCCGCTCCAGCCGCTCGATCTCGGCGGCGCATTGGCCGACGATGCGCGCGGCGGCGGCGCGGTCCCAATGGTAGAGCAGCAGGCGGGAGGGCGAGCCCAGCGAGCTGCCGGTCCACTGGTAGAGCCTCGTCGATCCTGCCGCGCGATCGTCCGCGCCCAGCAACGGCAGTCCCGTGGCCGCGCCGAGAACGACGATGGCGCGCCGGCGCGACAGCGCGGCCGGCCGGCTCTTCGCGATCATCATGGCACCTCGCGGAAGATTGTTCCTTGGGCGTCGCGCGCTGGCGCCGGCGCCGCCGCTTGCTCTTGCCGGCGCTTGCGCCGCCAAACCATGGGCGGACAGAGGTGATCGTCGTAATAGGCGACCTGGCAATCGAGACAGTAGAAGCACTCGTTCATGTCGATCGCGCCGTTGCGCTTGATGGCTCCCACGGGACACAGGGTTTCGCAGACGCGGCAGCGGGAGCCGCATTCGGGATGCCGCTTGAGCCGGTTGAGGAGGCGCAGGCGGCCCAGGATGGCAAGGCCGCCGCCCAGCGGACAGGCAAAGCGGCAATAGAAGCGCTCGACGAAGAGGCTCGCCGCCACCAGCGCCAGCGCATAGGCGGCCATCGGCCACGCCGTCATGAAGCGGAGGATGATCGCCGCCTTGAAGGGCTCGATCTCGCTGCCGGTCATGGCGAGATCCCACGAGAGGAACGACGCCGCGGCGAGGCCCAGGAACGCCGCGTATTTGACCGCGATCAGGCGCTCGTGCAGCGCCGCCGGAATGACGAGCTGCGGCAGGCGCAAGCGCCGCGCCATCTCGTTCGCGAGTTCCTGGAGCGCGCCGAAGGGACAGAGCCAGCCGCAGAAGACCGCGCGTCCCCAGAGGAAGAGCCCCGCCAGCGTGAACACGGAGAGGAGGGCGATGAGCGGATCGGCGAGGAGGTAATCCCAGTGGAAATCGACGACCGCGCTGTGGATGTAGGCGAGAAGGTTCACCACCGTGAGCTGCGCGCCGGCGTACCAGCCGAGCCAGATCAAGGTCCAGCTCAGGAAGCCGATGCGGATGAAACGGTGAAGGCGCCGCCGGCGCGCGATCCTGTCCTCCAGGGAGAAGATGACGGTGAGCGCCGTCAGCCCCGCCGCCAGGATGGCGATCTTGATCCAATGCGCCGACCAGATGGCCTGCCACGCCAAGGCCCGCTCCGGCCGCGCGGCTTCCGCGCCGCCCGCCGCCGCTTGCGGCAGGATATAGGTTCCGGGCAGGCGGTAGGAGAGACCGACGCTGACATAGCGTCTTTCTCCGCCTGCGGTCTCGCCGGCGAGCAGGAGACGCAGCGTCCACGGCCGGCCCGGATCGAGATTGCTGCCGGCGTCGAGGGAGATCAGCGCGCGCTCGGTGAGGTCAGGCGCGTCCTTGGCGTGCAGGAAGGGCAAGGTCTTGATCTGCTGTCCCGAGAGACGGATGGTCCTGTCGTCCTGGACGATGTCGATCGAGCCGAGGATGTCGGCATGCTCCCAGTCCTCGCCGAGGACGGAATAGGCGAAGGGGCCTTTTGCCGCGATCAGGACGAGCTGGTCGTCGACGCCGCGGTCGGTGGTGTACTCGCCGTACCAGGTCTCGCCGAGGAGGTTGATGCCGATCCCCGCCGGCGTCACCAGGGCGACATAGAGATCGAGAAAGGGATCCGCCGGTCCCGCCGCGCCGTCGCCGGCGACCGGCTTCACCGCGCCGCTGTCCCGGAGCTTGTCGCGAAGCTCGCCATAGCTGAGATGCAGATGGGCGATCGCGCCCGTCGCCTCGAGCGCCGGCCAATCGGCGGGGGCGAAGCGGTCGAGGTCGAGCCGCGTCTTGCCCGCCTGGGACGGCGCCAGGATGCCGCGGCTGCGCGCGAGGATGCGCGCCCCGCGCACGATCGCGTCGCTCATCAGCACCGTGCTGGTCGTGGCGCGGGACACGGCGTCGATCTTGACCGATGCGGCCGTTCCCGGCGCCGCGCGCCGCGAGAAGCTTGCTTCACCGAGCACCGAGGAGGAAAGCTCGCTGACGATGTCGACGCCCTGGTTGAGGTCGAGGCCGCGGTAGTGCTCGGTGAAGCGGAAGAACTCTTCGTCCTTGAGGCCGAGGATGCCGATCGGCTCGGTATGGTGGACCAGCCTGACGCCGGTGACGTGGCCGCCGAGGTCGATGCCCACCAGGAGGACGAGCGGGCGGTTGGAGAAGCCCTTCGATTGCGTCACGTCCCAGCTCGAGAAGAGATAGCCGACGAGACGGTCGCCCTTGTAGACCGGCGCGGCCGGCGGCGCGCCGTCGGCCGGCCCGACCTTGTCGGCGCCGGGAAACACCATCGCGAGGATGTCCGGCGTCAGGTACTGGCTGACGCTCTCGCCCGGCTTCGGCTCCTCGCCCAGGGCGCGCGCCGGCGCGGCGCCGAGCGCTGCCAGGAGCAGCGCCAGGGCGAAGGACACCGCGCGACCCGATCGGCCTGCCATGTTGCGATATCTTCCCTTTACGATAGAAGCCTAGCCAACGCATCGCCCGAGGTCGACTGTCCCGACGAAAAAGTGAAGACGAGGCGCGATGACGGGAGCTTTTGGCCGAGAGGCCGATGTGCGGCTTCCAGGCCGTGGGGCTCCGCGGTCGTTCGGCCGCGGCGGCGAGTCGCGGCCGGCTTTCGCCGAGCGGAAAGAAGCGTTGATTCTACCGGCGTTCATGAAAACCGATGGTGATTGGCAGCAAGCGGCGTGCCCTCTTCCGGCCGCGCAGCGATCGCAGGGCCGTCTCCGGGCCGCACGCCGTCAAAAAACGGGTGTCGCGGCGCGGGGCACGGCATCCATTCCATCCCGGTATTTCCCCGAAACGGCGAAGTGCCTTGCTCGCCGCCGTCAGCCGAAGGCGAGCGGCCCATAGAGCCAGGTGATCCAGCCGCCCAGCGCGAGGAACGGCCCGAAGGGCAGGCGGTCCTCGGCGCTGAGCCGGCCGCGCCACAGCCCCCGCAGCAGCGCCGCCGCGAGCGCCGCGACGGCGGCGATCAGCACGGTGCTGGGCAATCCGTCCCAGGATACCCAGGCGCCGAGCGCGCCGAGCAGCTTGGCGTCGCCGAGCCCGAGCCCCTCGCGGCCGCGCCAGCGCCGGTAGAGCGCCGCCGCCGCCCAGAAGGCGAGAAAGCCGGCGGCGGCGCCGATGACGTGGTCGAGGAGCGCCGCCGGCATCAGCAGCGCGCTCGCGCCGAGCCCGGCGAGCGCCAGCGCCAGCACCAGCGGATCCGGCAGCAGATAGCTTCGCCAATCCGCCGCCGCCAGCGCCAGCAGCAGCCAGCCCAGCGCGCAGGTCGCCCAGAGGTCGCCGCCGCCGTCGCCGAGCGCGGCCGCCCACAGCGACACGCCCAGCGCGCCCGCCTCCAGCAGCGGATAGAGCGCGTCGATCCGGCCGCCGCAATGGCGGCAGGCGCCGCGTTGCCAGAGATAGCTCAACAGCGGCACCAGCTCGGCCGCGCCCAGCGCATGGCCGCAGCGCGGGCAGGCCGAGCGCCCGAGCACGATGCCGCGTCCTTCCGGCAGCCGCGTCGCCAGCACCGAGAGAAAGCTGCCGATGATCGGGGCGAGGACGGCGGCGAGGAGCCAGGACGGCGGGAGGCTCATGGGGCGGGCGGTTTCATGCGGCGGCGCAAAGCCCTAGCATGGCGCGCCGGCCGGAGGAACGTCCATGTCGCCAGCGCTGATCGAGTTCTTTTTCGACTGTTCCAGTCCCTGGACCTATCTCGCCTTCACCCGCATCGAGCCGCTCGCCGCCGAGGTCGGCGCGCGCCTCGTCTGGCGGCCCTTTCTGGTGGGCGGCGTCTTCAACACCATCAATCCCAGCGTCTACGCGTCGCGCGACAATCCGATACCGGCAAAGCAGGCCTATATGCACAAGGACTTGCAGGACTGGGCGCGCCTGGCCGGCCTCCGCATCCGCTTTCCGCCCAGCGTCTTTCCCGTCAACAGCGTCAAGGCGATGCGCGGCTGCCTGCTGCTCGCGGCGGAGGGCAAGCTGGTGCCGTTTGCGCGTGCCGTCTTCGAGGCCTATTGGGGCGAGGACAAGGATATTTCGCAGGATGCGGTTCTCGAGGAGATCTGCGCCGCGCTCGGCATCGATCCCGCCCGCTTCTTCGCCGGCATCGCCGCGCCCGCGATCAAGGATCAGCTCCGCGCCAACACCGAGGAGCTGATCCGCCGCGGCGGCTTCGGCTCGCCGACCATGTTCCTCGACGGCGACGACATGTATTTCGGCAACGACCGCCTGCCGCTGCTGCGCGAAGCGCTGGGGCGCAGAGGGATATAACCGCCGCACTCACCCGCGCGAAGGAGGCTCCATGCGGCCGGTCCCCGTCGGCGCCAAAGGCAGTTTCACCCTCGTGGTGACCCCCGCGCATCTCGCCAGCAATTTCAAGGATGCGATGCTGCCGCCGGTGCTGTCGACGCCGGTGATGATCATGATCATGGAGAACGCCGCGCTCAATGCGCTCAAGCCCTATCTCGAGCCCGGCGAAAGCGCGGTCGGCACGCGCATCGATGTCCGCCATGTCGCGGCGACGCCGGTCGGCAAGCGCGTCATCGGCGAGGCCGAAGTGACGGGGATCGAAGGGCGGCGGATCGAATTCGCGGTCCGCGCCGTCGACGAGCAGGAAGAGATCGGCATCGGCACGCATGAGCGGGCGCTCGTCAGCCTCGCGAAAATCGCCGCGCGGCTCAAAGCCAAGCAGGGATGAGGCGGCGGCAAGCTCCCTCAGGGAGCTTGTCCGCACGGCGCGGGCTAGCCACGGTGTTCCGCCGGTCGCCCTACGCCACCGCCGGCTTCGCCACCGTGGCGATCAGCCAGTCGCGGAAGAGCGCGATCTTCGGCGTCTCGGCGGTCTCTTGCGGCGCCACCACATAGAACCCGGCTTCGGCCGGCAGCTTCACGTCGAACGGCACCACCAGCCTGCCTGCGGCGATGTCGGCCTCGACGAAGGGTGTGCGGCCGAGCGCCACGCCGAGCCCGTCGATCGCCGCCTGCAGCGCCATCAGGCTGAGATCGAAATTGAGCCCGGGCCGCGCGGCGAGCGCGGTCGGCAGGCCCGCAGCCGTCAGCCAGAGCTGCCAGTCCTCGCGCGAGCTGCTGGCGTGGATGAGCGTGTGGTGGGCGAGGTCCTGCGGCCGCCGCAGCGGCTTCCCGCCGGCGAGCAGCGCCGGGCTGCAGACCGGGAAGATGTCCTCCGCCATCAGCCAGCGCGCGCTGAGCCCCGGCCAGCGTCCGCGGCCGTAGCGGATGGCGACATCGACCTCCTCGCGGCGGAAATCGACCAGATGCGAGGAGGTGCTGATGCGCACCTCGATGCCGGGATGCGCCTCCTGGAATCCCGCGAGCCGCGGCAGCAGCCATTTGGCGGCGAGCGAGGCCATGGTGCTGACGGTCAGCGCCTGCGCCTTCTCCGGCCGGCGCAGCCGCTCGGTGGCAAGCCTCAGATCCTCGAAGGCGGCGCGCACCGAAGGCAGGTATTCCTGCGCCTCGCGGGTCAGCAGCAGCGCCCGGCTCTGCCGCAGGAAGAGCCGCACCCCGAGCTGCTCCTCCAGGCGGCGGATCTGGTGGCTGATCGCGGTCTGCGTCACGTTGAGCTCGGCCGCCGCGCGGGTGAAGCTCAGATGCCGCGCCGCCGCTTCGAAGGCGCGCAGCCCATTGAGCGAGGGCAGGCCGGTCATGGCCTTGTTTCAGCATGATAATATTTCATGGATAACCTGACAAACCATCCTTTGTTCGTCGCACGATTCCGCCCTATTTTCTCGCTATCTTCACATGAATTGGCGGGTGATGCCATGGCGAACATAACCTATGACCCCCTGATAATTTCTCAGGGATCCGGGCTTCTGGCGCGGCTTCGTTACCGTCTTGCCCAATGGCGGCGGCGCAGCCGGGAGCGACGCGAGCTGGCGCGGTTTGACATTCGTGACCTGCACGATATCGGCTTGACGTCGGCCGAGGCCGCTTATGAGATTAACAAGCCTTTCTGGCGGGATTGAGCCCGGTCGGGGCTGAGACAGCGGAGGTTAAAGAGCGATGGAAGGGACCACCCCCGTCATCGCGGCGATCGAGGCGCCGCTGATGTATCTCGTGCCGACCGACGAGGTGCTCTTCTCCTATAATTACCCTCCGCCGCCGGGCGTGCCGATGCGCAACGGGCGCTACGAGGCGCGGCGCGTCACGGTGCGCAACGGCAGGGCGCTGGCCGACCGGCCGTCGCTCGAGCGCGAGGGCTTCGCGCTCCGCCGCGAGCCGAGCGCGGTGGCGAATTTCTACGACGAGGCCGAGGTCAAGCGCGTCTATTATCCCGAGGTCGAGCGGCTGCTGATGGCGGCGACCGGCGCCGCCAAGGTGGTGATCTTCGACCACACCCTGCGCAACACCGCGACCGACAAGCAGCTCGCGGGCCAGGTGCGCGGCCCCGCCAACCGCGTCCATAACGATTACACCGAGCGCTCGGCGCCGCAGCGCGTGCGCGACCTGCTGGCGCCGGAAGAGGCCGCGTCGCGGCTTGAGCGGCGCTATGCCGAGGTCAATGTCTGGCGGCCGATCAAGGGCCCGGTGAAGAGCGCGCCGCTGGCGCTGTGCGACGCCGGGAGCCTCGATCCCGCCGATCTCGTCGTCTCGGAGCTGCGCTATCCCGACCGCACCGGCGAGATCTATCTCGTGACCTACAACCCGCGCCACCGCTGGTTCTATTTCCCCGAGATGAGCGCCGACGAGACGGTGCTCATCAAATGCTTCGACAGCGCCCGCGACGGCCGCGCCCGCATCTCCGTCCACACCGCTTTCGCCGATCCCGCGACGCCGTCCGACGCGCCGGCGCGCGAAAGCATCGAGGTGCGCGCCTTCCTGTTCTTCTGAGGCGCGCGTGGCGGCCGCCCGCCGCCATCGCTTGCGTCTGCAACTAATACCGGCGATACTCCTCTCTCCTTCCGGGGAGGCGAGAGGTGGATTTCGGCTATTTCACGCTGTCGGACAACCGCTATCCCGACAACCCGCGCACGCCCGAGCAGTTCGTCCGCGAGATCTACCGCCAGGCGCTTTATGCCGAGGAGATCGGCCTTCATTCCGCCTGGATCGGCGAGCATCATTTCAACCTCCTGGGCGTCAATCCCTGCCCCAACATCCTGCTCTCCCAGCTCGCCGGCGCCACGCAGCGCATCCGCCTCGCGCCCGCCGTGGTGCTGCTGCCGGTGCATCATCCCCTCCATGTCGCCGAGGAATGGGCGACGCTCGACCTGCTCTCGGGCGGCCGCGTCGATTTCGCCGCCGGGCGCGGCTATGACCGGCTCGAATACGCGCCCTTCGGCGCGCCCTTTCAGGACTCCGCCGAGATTTTCGCCGAAGGGCTCGAGATCCTCTGGCGCGCCTGGACCGAGCCCGGCAAATGGTCGCACAAGGGCAAGTATTACGCCTTCGACGACATCGAGGTGCGCCCGCGCCCGTTGCAGCAGCCGCTCAGGCCCTATGTCGCCTGCTTCTCGCGCCTCTCGATGGAGCTCGCGGCGCGCAACGACTGGAACATCATCTTCGCCCCTTTTGCCGCCGCCATGGTCTATGGCAGCCTGGCGCAAGGGGTGGCTTCCTTCCGCGAGGAATGCGCCCGCGGGGGCCGCGCGCCGCGCCGCGCGATGTGCAGCTATTTCATCCACATCGCCGACACCAAGGCGGAGGAGGATTACGGCCGCGCCGCGCTGCTGCGCTATTTCAAGGACGCGCTGATCGCCGCCTTCCCCGCGGACGCCAGGACGGTGCCGCCGACGCTCAAATATTTTTTGGAGATCGTCGACATCCTCAAGAACATGAAGGCGGAGAACCTGACCTCGAAATCGATCCTGACCGGCAGCCCGCAGCGGATCATCGAAGACCTCAAATCGGTCGAGGCCGCGGGCATCGCCGAGGTCATCCTCTATTTCAATTACGGCCTCAAGCCCTACGCCATGGTGACGGAGCAGATGGACCGCTTCGCCCGCGAGATCATGCCCGCTTTCGCCGCCGCCGATCGCTAGGAGGGCGATGTTCGACCTCGGCGATTATCTGACCTATCTCGTCAATCGCGCCGGCGTGCGGCTGGCGGCCGCGTTCGGCCGCGACATCGCCGCCACCGGCGTCGGCGTGCAGGAATGGCGCGTGCTCGCCGCGCTCGCCGCCGCCGGCGAGCAGCGGCTCTCCGGCCTTGCCGGCCTCACCTCGATCGACCTCTCGACCCTGTCGCGCCTGGTGGGCCGCATGGCGCGCGACGGTCTCGTGGCGCGCAGCCGCGCCGCGGGCGACCGGCGCGAGCGGCGCGTGGCGCTCACCGCCGCGGGCCGGCGCACCTTCCGCGTCATCCTGCCCACCGCCCGGCGCTATGAGCGCCTCGCCCTCAAGGGGTTCGACGCCGGCGAGGCCCGCCGCCTGAAGCGCCTCCTGCGCCGCGTCTACGCCAATCTGGCGCGACGTTAGCGCGACGCGCATAGCGCGTCGTCGCTGGCGGCGACAGCGCTTGCGCAGCAAGCGCGAGAGCCGCACCGTGCGGACTAGCCGCAGCGCGTCGTCGCCGGCGGGCGCCAGCGGTTGCTCCTGAGCCCGTCGAAGGATGCAACCACGAAAGCCCGCACCCCGCGGACTAGCCGCAGCAAGCGCGAGAGCCGCACCGCGCGGGCTAGCCGCAGCAACCGCGAAAGCCCGCACCGCGCGGACGAGCCGCCCCCGCCACCCCCGCCCATTTGCCTTCGCCGCGGCGGGACGCTAATTCCCGGCAACAAAGCCCGAGGGGAAGCCGCCGATGGAACGCGAGTCCATGCACTACGACGTCGTGATCGTGGGCGGCGGCCCGTCGGGGCTGGCCGCGGCGATCCGGCTGAAGCAGCTCGCCGCCGAGCACGGCTCCGAGATCGGCGTCTGCATCATCGAGAAGGGCTCCGAGATCGGCGCGCATATCCTCTCCGGCGCGGTGATCGATCCGATCGCGCTCGACGAGCTGATCCCGGACTGGAAGGAGAAAGGCGCGCCGCTCAACACGCCGGTCGTCGAGGACCGTTTCTACTATCTCACGGCCAGGCGCGCGCTGCGCATCCCGTCGCGGCTGATGCCGCCGCTGCTCGGCAATCACGGCTGCTATGCCATAAGCCTCGGCAATCTCTGCCGGTGGCTCGCGCAGCAGGCCGAGGCGGCGGGGGTCGAGATCTATGCCGGCTTCGCCGGCGCCGAGGTGCTCTTCCACGCCGACGGCTCGGTCAAGGGCGTCGCCACCGGCGATATGGGCATCGGCAAATCGGGCGAGCATACCGATCGCTATGCGCCGGGCGTCGAGCTGCACGGCAAATACACGCTCTTCGCCGAGGGCGCGCGCGGCAGCCTGTCGCAGCAGCTCATGCAGCGCTTCAAGCTGCGCGACGGCGTCGACCCGCAGAAATACGGCATCGGCTTCAAGGAGCTGTGGCAGGCCGATCCCGCCCGGCACAAGCCCGGCCTGGTGGTGCACACCATGGGCTGGCCGCTCGACGACAAGACCTTCGGCGGCTCCTTCATGTATCACCTCGAGGATGGCCAGATCGCCATCGGCTTCGTCGTCAATCTCGATTACTGGAACCCGCATCTCTCGCCCTTCGAGGAGTTTCAGCGCTTCAAGCATCATCGGCTGGTGCGGCCCTATCTCGAAGGCGGCAAGCGCGTCGCCTATGGCGCGCGCGCGATCAACGAGGGCGGGCTGCAATCGGTGCCTAAGCTGGCGTTTCCCGGCGGCGCGCTGATCGGCTGCGCCGCCGGCTTCCTCAACGTGCCGCGCATCAAGGGCACGCACAACGCGATGAAGACCGGCATGCTCGCCGCCGAAGCGGCTTTCGCGCGCATTGCCGCCGGCTCCGAAGGGCATGACGCGCTCGAGGCGTATGAGCGCGCCTTCCGCGCGAGCTGGGCTTATCGCGATCTCTGGAAGGTGCGCAACGTCAAGCCGGGGCTGCGCTGGGGCACGCGGCTCGGCACGCTGCACGGCTCGGTGCAGATGTGGCTGCACGCCCTCGGCCTCGGCTGGCTGCTGCCTTACACCTTGCATCACCGCAAGGCCGACAACGAGAGCCTGAAGCGCGCCGCCGACGCGCCGCCGATCGCCTATCCCAAGCCCGACGGGGTCATCAGCTTCGACCGGCTGTCCTCGGTCTATCTCTCCAACACCAATCACCGCGAGGATCAGCCCGCGCATTTGAAGCTTAGGGATCCCTCGATCCCCATCGCCTATACCTTGCCGGTCTATGACGAGCCGGCGCAGCGCTATTGCCCGGCCGGGGTCTACGAGATCGTGCGCGACGCCGACGGCGCCAATCCGCGCTTCGTCATCAATTTCCAGAACTGCGTCCACTGCAAGACCTGCGACATCAAGGACCCGCCGCAGAACATCCTGTGGACCGTGCCCGAAGGCGGCGGCGGCCCGAACTATCCCAATATGTGAGCGCGCGCCTCTTCCCGCGCGTGAGGCCGGTTCGGGACGGCGATGTCCGGCCTGCGTCCTCATCGCGAGCCGCCGCTCTTGCGAGAGCGCGGCGCCTGTCAGCTACGCGAAAGCCTGGCGTAAGGATCATGCAAGCCAGCCGCGGCAATCCTGGGCCTGCCTGATGGCGGGGGATGCTAGGAAGTATTGGCGGACGGGGCGTTGTAAGCTTGGCGTAAGCTTGACGCGATAGATGTAAGCTAGGGGTAAGTATGTGATTTTGTTGACGCACGGATGGGCGATTCCCATGCATCGTTTCTCTCGATATTTATACGGCATTTATTCGGGCGCAGCTCAGTCCTATCCAAGAATTTATTATACTTCCGATGACCTCGTGAGTACTGTTGCCCCCGAGAATATCCGTGACACCAATGCCGCGGGACTCGGGGAGGTTGCGATCGGACCTTCGCCGGAGGCTGTCGTCATGAGGTTTGGCCATGCTTGAAACACCATCGCAGCGGCGACTGCCCGCCTTCGTCGGCCGCCGCCCCCTGTGGCAGCAGCTCGCCGTCGTCGGCGCGATCGGGGCGCTGATGGCGGTGGCCTTCGCTCTCGCCGGCCTGTTCAGCCGCAGCGAGGTGCAGAGCCCGGCGGCAAGCGCGAACGCCGCCGACACCTTCCGCCCGACCCCGGCGCAATGGACGAGCCTGTCGCTGGCGCCGGTTCGCGAGGTGACGTTCCGCGCGCTGCGCGAGACCGACGGCAAGATCGCCAACAACGACGACACGACGACGCCGGTTTTCTCGCCCTATAGCGGCCAGGTCACGCGGCTTTTCGCCAAGGCCGGCGATACCATCGCGAAGGGCGCGCCGCTCATGGCGATCGCCGCCTCGGAATTCGTTCAGGCGCAGAACGATCTCATCACCGCGCTGCAGGGGCTCAACGCCGCGCGCGCCCAGCTTCGCCTCACCACCATCAACGAGACGCGCCAGCACGAGCTCTATGAAGCCAAGGCCGGCGCGCTGAAGGATTGGGAGCAATCGCAAGCCGATCTCGAAGCCGCCAAGGCCGGTTTCCACACCGCCGAGGTGGCGCTCGCCGCGGTGCGCAACCGCCTGCGCATCCTCGGCAAGAGCGACGGCGAGATCGCCCAGCTCGAGGGCGCCAGGAGCGAGGCGGTCGGCGCGGAGTCGATCGTCACCGCGCCGATCGGCGGCGTCGTGACGCAGCGCCAGGTCGGCCTCGGCCAATACATCAACAGCGCCGCCGGCGGCGCCTCCGGCCCGGTCTACTCGATCGGCAACCTCGACACCGTCTGGCTGCTCGCCAATGTGCGCGAGGCCGACGCGCCGATGATGCAGGTCGGCGAGCCGGTCGAGGTGCATGTGCTCGCCTATCCCGGCCGCGTCTTCAAGGCGAAGCTCACCTATGTCGCGCCGTCGATCGATCCCAACCTGCATCGCCTGCCGGTGCGGGCGGAGGTGGAGAACTCCGACGGCGCCTTGAAGCCGGAGATGTTCGCCACCTTCAGCATCGTCACCGGCAGCGACGTCACCGCGCCGGCGGTGCCGGAATCGGCCGTGGTCCATGAAGGCGAGACCGCCCGCGTCTGGGTCGTGCGCGACGACAAATCCGTCGCCTTGCAGCCGATCCGCGTGGGCCGGGTCCACGACGGCGAGGTCGAGATTCTCGCCGGCCTCAAGCCGGGCGAGACCGTCGTCGCCGGCGGCAGCCTGTTCATCGATCGCGCCGCCAAGACCACCGACTGACCGCCCGTATCGGAGAGCGGCCCTTGACATGAGCAACGCCGCAACGCGGCCGGAAAGCACGAAGCCATGAACAACGTCGTCGTCTTCGCCCTCAAGCAGCGCGTGCTGATGGTGATCCTGCTGGTCTTCCTGATCGGCGGCGGCATCGTCTGCTTCCTGCGGCTCAACATCGAGGCCTATCCCGATCCGGTGCCGCCGCTGGTCGAGGTGATCACCCAGAGCACCGGCCAGTCGGCCGAGGAGATCGAGCGCTACATCACCATCCCGATCGAGATCCAGCTCGCGGCGATCAAGAACGTCAAATCGGTGCAGACCATCTCGCTCTTCGGCCTCAGCGACGTGCGGGTGCAGTTCACCTACGACTACACCTACGAGGAGGCGGAGCAGAAGGTCATCAATCAGCTCACCCAGCTCGCGCCTCTGCCCAACGGCGCCTCGCCCGGCATCTCGCCCGAAAGCCCGATCGGCGAGATCCTGCGCTACCGCATCGTCGGCCCCAGGGGCTACTCGGTCATGGATCTCAAGACCATTCAGGATTGGATCCTGGAGCGCCGCTTCAAGGCGGTGCCGGGGGTGATCGACGTCAGCGGCTGGGCCGGCAAGACCAAGACCTACGAGGTCACCATCGACCAGAACAGGCTGGTGGATTACGGCCTGACCATTCCGCAGGTGCTGCAGTCGCTCAACAACAGCAACGTCAATGTCGGCGGCCAGACGGTGAATTTCGGGCCGCAGGCGGCGGTGGTGCGCGGCGTCGGCCTCATCCACACCATGAACGACATCGCCAACACCATGCTGAGCCCCAACAACGGCTCGCCGGTGCGGGTCAAGGACGTCGCCACGGTCAAGGTCGGCTTCCAGCCGCGCCTCGGCATCGTCGGGCAGGACGACGACGACGACATCGTCCAGGGCATCGTGCTGATGCGGCGGGGCGAGCAGAGCCTGCCGACCATCCGCCGCGTCGAAGCCGAGATGGACAAGATCAACGACTCCAACATCCTGCCGCCCGGCGTCCGCCTCGTGAAGATCTACGACCGCTCGGAGCTGATCGGCGTGACGACGCGCACGGTGCTGCACAATCTGATCTTCGGCATCGTGCTGATCTTCGGCGTGCAATGGATCTTTCTCGGCAATTTGCGCAGCGCGATCATCGTCGCCGCGACCATTCCCTTCGCGCTCTTCTTCGCCATCATCATCATGACGCTGCGCGGCGAATCCGCCAATCTCCTGTCGGTGGGCGCGATCGATTTCGGCCTGATCGTCGACGCCACGGTGATCATGGTCGAGAACATCTACCGCCACCTGGCGCAGAAACCCAAGGAGCGCTTCGCCCGATCGCCGATCCTGCACCGCATCAGGCCGCAGGCCGAGCTGCGCGGCAAGTTCGCCCTCATCGCCAATTCCGCGCTCGAGGTGAACAAGGCGATCTTCTTCTCGGCGGCGATCATCATCGCCGGCTTCGTGCCGCTGTTCACGCTCTCCGGCGTCGAAGGCCACATCTTCGGGCCGATGGCCAAGACCTACGCCTATGCCATCGCCGGCGGCCTCATCGCCACCTTCACCGTCTCGCCGGCGCTGAGCGGCTTGCTGCTGCCCGACAAGATCGACGAGACCGAGACGATCGTCGTCCGCCTGCTGCGCCGGATCTACGTCCCGGTGCTGGAATTCACCCTCAACAACCCCGCGCTCACCCTCGGCGTCACGCTGCTGCTGATCGTGGCCACCGGCGTCGCGGTGCGCTCGCTCGGCCTCGAGTTCCTGCCCAAGCTGGAAGAGGGCAATCTCTGGATCCGCGCGAGCCTGCCGCCGACCATCTCGCTCGAGGAGGCCGAAGGCTACGTCAACCGCATGCGCCATATCATCAAGGGCTTCCCCGAGGCGCAGACGGTCATCTCGCAGCTCGGGCGCCCGGATGACGGCACCGACACCACCGGCTTCTTCAACGCCGAATTCAACGTCCCCTTGACCCCCGCCGACGCCTGGCCCAAGGGGACCGACAAGGAGGCGCTGACCCGGCAGGTCAACGAGGCGCTGGCGGCGCCCTTTCCGGGCGTCGACTTCAATTTCTCGCAATACATCGAGGACAATGTCGAGGAGGCGGCCTCCGGGGTCAAAGGCCAGAACTCGATCAAGCTCTACGGCAACGACCTCGAGGCGCTGCAGAAGACCGCCTATCAGATCCGCTCGGTGCTGGAGACGGTGCCGGGCATGACCGACATCTCCGTCTTCGACGCCTTCGGCCAGCCCACCGTCGACATCGACATCGACCGCGACCGCGCCGCCCGCTACGGCCTCGCGCCGGGCGACGTCAATTCGACCATCACCGCCGCCATCGGCGGACAGGCCGCCGGCAACCTCTATGAATACGGCAGCGACCGCAACTTCCCGATCATCGTGCGCCTGGCGCCGCAATACCGGCAAAGCCTCGAAGCCATGCGCCTCATTCCGATCGGCGCGCCCAACCCCAACGGCAACGGCATCGTCCCGATTCCCTTGAGCGACGTCGCCATGGTCAATCTGGTCCCCGGCTACTCCTTCATCTATCGCGAGAATCAGGAGCGGTTCATCCCGATCAAGTTCAGCGTGCGCGGCCGCGACCTCGGCGGCGCGGTGCTGGAGGCGCAGCGCAAGATCGCCGACCAGGTCCGCCTTCCCGCCGGCAGCCGCCTGGAATGGGTGGGCGAGTTTGGCGATCTTCAGGACGCGATCGCGCGCCTCAAGGTCGTGGTGCCGCTCAGCCTGCTGCTGATCGCGATCCTGCTCTACGTCAACTTCTCCTCGGTCGTCGACACGCTGCTCGCCGCCAGCGTCATGCCGATGGCGCTGATCGGCGGCATCTTCGCGCTCTGCCTCACCGGCACGCCCTTCAGCGTCTCGGCCGCGATCGGCTTCATCGGCCTCTTCGGCATCTCCGTGATGGAGGGGATCATCGTGATCTCCTATTTCAACCAGCTCCTGGATCACGGTCTCGAGCGCGCCGAGGCGATAAGGCGCGCCTGCCAGATCCGCATGCGGCCGGTGATGATGACCTGCATTGCCGCCTGCGTCGGCCTCCTGCCGGCGGCGGTCTCCACCGGCATCGGCGCGCAGGTGCAGAAGCCGCTGGCGCTGGTGGTGGTGGGCGGCATCCTGCTGGCGCCGGCGCTCATCCTCGTCATTCTGCCCGTGCTGATCGAGATGTTCTCGCGCCGCGAGCCGAGCCCGGTCGAGGCGCCGGCCGAGCAGCCGGCGGAATAGCCGGCGATGGCGCGGATGTTTGGCAGGCGCGCGTCGCCTCTCCTCGCTCTGTGCGTGCCGGCGCTTCTGTGCGGCTGCGCCGTGGGTCCTGATTTTGTGAAGCCGTCGGCGCCTGGAGTGAGCGGGTACACGCCGGAGCCTCTGGCCGGCGAGACGGCGTCGGCGTCCGTGGCGGACGGCGCGGCGCAGCGGTTTGTCGCGGGCCTGGACATACCGGGGCAGTGGTGGCGTCTGTTCCATTCCGAGGCGCTGAGCGCGCTGATCGCCGAGGCGCTGAAGGTCAATCCGAATCTTCAGGCGGCACAGTCGGCGTTGCAGGTGGCGCAGGAGAACGTGGCGGCGCAGCAGGGGGCCTATTACCCGAGCGTGTCGGGGAATTTCTCGGCGAGCCGGCAGAAGAACCCCACCGCGGTGCTGTCGCCGACGCTGACCTCGGGCTCGCCCTATTTCAACCTGTTCACGCCGCAGCTCTCGGTGTCCTACGTGCCGGACGTGTTCGGCCTGAACCGTCGGACGGTGGAGGGCCTGGTGGCGCAGGCGGAGGCGCAGCGCTACGCGCTGGCGGCGACGTATCTGACGCTGACCTCGAACGTGGTGGCGGCGGCGGTGCAGGAGGCGGGCCTGCGCGGCCAGATCAAGGCGACGGAAGACATCATCGCGCTGGAGCGGGAGCTGCTGGAGCTGTTCCGGGTGCAGCTCTCGAAGGGCCAGATCGCGGAGGTGGACGTGGCGGCGCAAGAGGCGGCGCTGGCGGCGGCGGAGACGGCGCTGCCGCCGTTGCAGAAGCAGTTGGCGCAGCAGCGCGACCTCTTGGCGGCGCTGACGGGGCGGTTTCCCAGCGAGGTGCCGGGGGAGACCTTCGAGCTGTCGGGGCTGGAGCTGCCGCAGGAGCTGCCGCTGAGCCTGCCGGCGCAGGTGGTGGAGCAGCGCCCGGACGTGCTGCAGGCGGAGGCGAACCTGCATCAGGCGAGCGCCGCGATCGGGGTGGCGGTGGCCAACCGCCTGCCGAACCTGACGCTGAGCGCCGGGGTCGGCACGACGGCGGCGCAGGCCAACCGTCTGTTCACGACCGGCACCGGCTTCTGGAGCATTGCGGCGAGCCTGACGCAGCCGATCTTCGACGGCGGGACGTTGCTGCACAAGGAGCGGGCGGCGCGGGCGGCGTTTGAGCAGTCGGTGGCGGAGTACCGCGCGACGGTGATTACGGCGATGCAGAACGTGGCGGACTCGCTGCGGGCGCTGCAATACGACGCCGAGGCGCTGAAGGCGGCGGCGCATGCCGAGACCACGGCGGCGCGCAGCCTGGAGCTGGTGCGGGCGCAGCTTCGCCTGGGGGCGGTCAACTACCTGGCGCTGCTCAACGCGCAGACGGCTTACCAGCAGGCGGTGATCGGCTTGGTGCAGGCGCAGGCGGCGCGGCTGGCCGACACCGCGGCGCTGTTCCAGGCGCTGGGCGGCGGCTGGTGGAACCCGCCGCCCGCGCCCGAGAGCGAAGGCGCCGCCACCGCCGGCATGCGCGAGGAAAACCCCGCCGGCGACCGCGGCTGGCTCCTCGACGCCGTCGCCAGGCCTTTCGGTTTCTAGTCGGCGCGGATTGCCGTGCATGCGATTGCTGGTCGTTGAAGATAACGAGGAGATGTCCCGGCTGCTCAAGACCGGGCTCGCCGCCATGGACTTTGACGTCGACGTCACCGGGACCGCCGGCGCCGCCTCGGCCGCGCTCGCGACGACGCGGTATGCCGCCGTCATCCTCGATCTCGGCTTGCCGGACGCGGACGGGCTTTCCGTCCTCCACAAGCTGCGCCAGCGCAACGACCCCACCCCGGTGCTGATCCTCACCGCGCGCGGCGGCGCGCAGCAGCGCGTCGAGGGGCTGAACAGCGGTGCCGACGATTACCTGGCCAAGCCCTTCGCCTTCGAGGAGCTGGTCGCCCGGATCCAGGCTTTGCTGCGCCGGCCCGGCAATTTTCTCGGCTATTCGCTTCAGTTCGGCAACCTCTCGCTCGACACCGAGGCGCGCCAGGTCTTTGTCGGCACGCGCCCCTGGTACTTCTCCTCCCGCGAGATCGGCGTCCTGGAATTGTTGATGCGGCGCGCCGGCGCGGTGGTGTCCCAGCGGCATGTCGAGGACCATCTCTTCGGCGCCGAGGGCGAGATCGGGTCGAACGCCGTCGAGGTCTATGTGCACCGTCTGCGCAAGCACCTCGCCGAGGCCAAGGCGACGGTGCAAATCCATACCATCCGCGGCGTCGGCTACGTCATGACGGAGAAGTCCTGACCCCGGCCGCGTCCTCTTGCGTCCGGCGCTCGGCTGCCTTGCCGGTGCTGCATTGCAGCAGCGAAGGCGCTTCAAACCTGCGGCGATCCGATATAGATTGCGCTGACTCGTAACGTGACGCGCGCGGATGATCCCGGGAGGAGGCATCATGGTGCGTCTCAGCGTCAATGGCCGCGATCAGCAGGTCGACGTCGACCCAGAGACGCCGCTGCTCTGGGTGCTGCGCGACACGCTCGGCCTCACCGGCACGAAATACGGCTGCGGCATCGGCCAATGCGGCGCCTGCACCGTCCATCTCGAAGGCGATGCGGCGCGCTCTTGCATGCTTTCCGCCGGTGCCGTCGAAGGCAAGAAGATCGTCACCATCGAAGGCCTGTCGCCCGACGGCAGCCATCCCGTGCAGCGGGCCTGGCTCGAGGTCGAGGTGCCGCAATGCGGCTATTGCCAGATCGGCATGATGATGGCCGCCGCCGCGCTGTTGCGCGACAAGCCGAAGCCGAGCGATGCCGAGATCGATCAGGCGATCGGCAACATCTGCCGCTGCGGCACCTATACCCGCATCCGCGAGGCGATCCACCTCGCGGCGAGCAAGGCGTGAGGAGGCGGCCATGACCCACATCCCCGGCCTCGCCCTCAACCGCCGCTCCTTCCTGGTAAGCTCGGCCGCCGCCGGCGGCGGGCTCATGCTCGGCCTGGCGCTGCCCGGCCTTGCCGGCGCCGCCGAAGGCGAAGGCGCCGTTGCCGGCGCCAAGGTCAACAACTGGATCATCATTCAGCCCGACAACACCATCATCATCCGCATCGCCCGCTCCGAGATGGGCCAGGGCAGCTTCACCGCCCTCCCCATGCTGGTCTGCGAGGAGCTCGAATGCGACTGGAGCAAGGTCAAGGGCGAATACGCCTCGGCCAGCGAGAATCTCGACAATTCCTTCGGCTCGATGTCGACCGGCGGCAGCCGCGCCATCCGCGAGTCCCAGGAGATGCTGCGCAAGGCCGGCGCCAGCGCGCGCGAGATGCTGCTCGCCGCCGCGGCGCAGAAATGGGGCGTGCCGCGCTCCGAGCTCAAGGCGGAGAACAGCGTCATCACCCACGTTCCGACCGGCCGCACCATGACCTATGGCGAGATCGCCGAGGCCGCGTCCAAGCTCGCCCCGCCCGCCGAGGTGACGCTCAAGGATCCCAAGGACTGGAAGCTGGTGGGCAAGGCGCAAGCGCGCTTCGACATCGCCGACAAGGTGATGGGCCGGCCGGTCTACGGCATCGACGTGCGCATTCCCGGCATGCTCTACGCGACGCTGGCGCAATGCCCGGTCTTCGGCGGCAAGCTCGCCTCCTATGACGAGGCCAAGATCGCCGCTATGCCCGGCTTCCGCCAGGTGGTGCCGATGGGCGATTGGGTGGCGGTGGTCGCCGACAGCTATTGGCAGGCGCGCCAGGCGCTGGCGGCGCTGCCCATCGTCTGGGACGAGGGCGCCAACGCCAGGCTCGACGACGAGGCCATCTGGGCGATGCTGCGCGAGGGGCTCGTCGCGGGCGATGCCCTGGTGGCGGACAAGGCGGGCGATGCCAAGGCCGCGCTCGCCGGCGCCGCCAAAGTGGTGGAGGCGGAATACCGCGCGCCGTTCCTGGCGCATGCAACCATGGAGCCGATGAACTGCACCGCCCAGGTCGCGGACGGCAAGGTCGAGGTCTGGGCGCCGTCGCAGAACGCCGAGGCCACGCTCGCCGTGGCGGCCAAGGCGGCGGGCGTCGACCCCAAGCAGGTGGAGGTGCACATCACCATGCTCGGCGGCGGCTTCGGCCGGCGCGGGGCGGTGCAGGATTTCGTGCGCCAGGCGGTGACGATCGCCAAGGCGGCGGGCAAGCCGGTGAAGCTGCTGTGGTCGCGCGAGGAGGACATGCGCCACGATTTCTACCGGCCGGTGAGCATGGCGAAATTCGCCGCCGGGCTCGACGCCCAGGGCATGCCGGTCGCCTGGACGACGCGCGTCGCCGGCCAGTCGATCCTCGCCTTGCTGCGGCCCGAGGCGATCAAGAACGGGCTCGACAAGAACTTCGTCGAGGGCCTTGCCGAGATCCCCTACGAGTTCCCCAATCTCTTCGTCGACTACGCCATGCGCAACACGCCGGTGCCGGTGGGCTTCTGGCGCTCGGTCAACAATTCGCAGAACGCCTTCTACAAGGAGAGCTTCCTCGACGAGGTGGCCCATGCCGGCGGCCAGGATCCCTATGAGCTGCGCCGCGCGCTGCTGAAGAACCATCCCAAGCAGCTCGCCGTGCTCGACGCCGCGGCGAAGCAGGCCGGCTGGGGCACGCCGCTGCCGCGCGGCGTCTTCCGCGGCATCGCCTATCACGACAGCTACGGCTCGCTGGTCTGCGGCGTCGCCGAGCTTTCGGTCGGCGACACGGGCGAGATCAGGCTCCATCGCATCGTCTGCGCGCTCGACAGCGGCTATGTCGTCAACCCCGACACGGTGGTGACGCAGGTCGAAGGCGCCATCGTCTACGGCCTGACCGCGGCGCTTTACGGCAAGATCACGATCCGGGACGGCCGCGTCGAGCAGTCGAATTTCGACAATTATCCGATGCTGCGCCTCAAGGCGATGCCCAAGATCGAGGTGGTGCAGGTGCCGAGCGGCGGCTTCTGGGGCGGCGTCGGCGAGGTGGGATTGCCGCCGGTGGCGCCGGCGGTCTGCAACGCGCTCTTCGCCGCCACCGGCAAGCGCATCCGCTCCCTGCCGCTGAGCGACCACGGCTTCACCACGGCCTAGCGTCAGGGAGTGCGCGACTGTCTTATCCTTCTACGTCATTCTCCCGCCTCAACACGAATTCTATCGGGACGGTCTCGCAGGAATTAAAGGGACATAGGAATTAAAGGGACATAATACTTAATTCAGGTCGAATTGAATTGAAGGGGAATTAAAGGGACATAATACTTAATTAAGGTCGGAGTTATGTATTGTGTCCCCGAAATTCGACGTGGTGAATTTCATAGGCGATAGCCCCCGCGTCGGAAGGAGCCTCAGAGCCACCGGCCGAACAGCCCCAACCGCCACGCGGCGACGAGCAGGGCCAGCGCGATGGCGAGCGCCGCGTAAAGCGCCCAGGGCCGGCGCTTGTCGGCATAGGGATCGGCGAGCAGCGACCGGTTGGCGCGCTCGGGCAGGCGCGCCAGCGCGGTGAGCGCGGTGCCGAACGGGATGTTGATGCGCAGCCGCGTGTTGACCGCCCAGCCGCAGGCGTCGAGGATCGGCCCGAGATTGCGGCTTCGCAGCTTCAGCGCGGCGATCAGCACCGAGGGTCCCGAGATCGCCAGGATCAGCCCCAGCACGGCCAGCGGCATCTGCCACCAGGAGAGATTGAGGAAGCCGGTGACCACCGAGGCGACGGCCGTCCCGATCGCGCCCAGAGCGAGGCCGATCGCGGCGAAGATGCCGGCGAACCGCGCGGCGTCGTAGGTCTGGTCCCTGGCCGGCGCCGCGGCGGCCTCGGCCGGCGCCGCTGCCGTCGCGGGCGCGGCGGCGGCCGGCGGCGCGACGCTCGTCGTCACCATCTGCGCGCGGCTGGCCGCCGCCCGCGCGGCGGCGAATTTCTGCACCTGCTCGCCGATGACGCGCGCCGCCTGCCGGTAGGGGAGCCAGAAGGCCTGCCGCAGGCTGATCGGGTGCTCGACGATCTTGACGATCGTGGCGTCCCAGTCGCGGCCCTTGCGATCGTAGAACACGCCGTTGCGTCCGATCAGCAGGTTGTCGGCGTCGCCGGCGGTGACGGCGGCGGCGATCGTCATCCTCTCCGTGCTGCCAAGGCGCGTGCACGAGCAATAGACGAGATAGATCCGGCTCAGCGTCGCCAAGGCGGCGTGCTTCGCCTCGTCCGCCACCGCGACGCAGAGCTCGCAGCTCCGCCCGTCGATGTAGAGCGTGCCGGCCTGGAACGCGGCCTTTTCCGCGCGCGTGTAGAAGTCGCGGAAGGAGACCGTGTTGTTGAGCAACGCCAGCAAGTCCCGCTGCAGGCGCAGCAGCTTCTCGACCCGGGCGATGGCGTTCGTTTCGCGCTCCAGCGACCCGTCGCGCGCCAGCAGCTCGTCTATCCGCGGCTTCAGCTCCAGCAGCCTCCGCGTCCGCTCGATGCCGAGCGCCGCGGCCGCGGTCCCGGGACGCCGCGCCCACCAGGCGTCGTAGCGCTCAAAGCGCTCTTTGATCGCGGTCCAGTCTTGCTCGCTCAGCCGCGTCCGGTCGCCGATCAGGGGGCCGACGATCTCGCGCCGCAGGCGGGCGATCGGCTCGGCGAAGGCGGGATTGAGCGCTTGGTCCAGCGGCAGGGCGGCGTCCGCTCCGATATGCGCCAGGGGAAGCGCGCGCATTTCCGGCCGGTCGGGCGAGAGGTTTTGCGCGGCCAGCGCTTCATAGAGCGCGCGCGGCGGATTGAGCACCTCGCCGGCGGTCGGATCGAACGCGGCCAGGCGGTTGCGCGTGAAATAATCGTCGAGCTTGGGTCCAAGCTCGCGCAGCAGCGCCGCGCCGGATTCGGTCGCGGCGCCGAGCGGCAGGACCGAGTCCGTCGCCGTTTCGGCCTCGCGGTGCCAGGCCGCGTACTGGGCCGCCTCGTCGAAGAACCGCGCCGCCTTGGCCGCCGACAGGCCGGGCTTGCCGCTGCGGTCGGTTTCGGCGCCGACGCAGCCGATGACCTCCTCGATCGCCGCGCGCATTTCGGCGTCCTCGGCCGCGTCGGGCGGGATGATGCCGTCGCCGTTGAAGGCGGTGGCGTTGAAAATCCGCTCGCTGTCGGCGGCGTCCTGCAGCGAGATCTCGCTCGCGTCTCCCTTGCCCAGCATCCGCAGGATCGCCGCCGCCGAGGCGCGCAGCTCGCGCCCTTCCTCGACGGCGTCGTTGATCGCGGCGAGCGCCAGCGTGTCGCGGCCTTTGGCAAGCCCGTCGAGATCCCTGAGAAGCCCCGTGGCCCAGCGCGCCGCCGCCAGGATCTCGGGCGCCCGGATGCGTCCGTCCCGGTCGCTGTCGATGAGATCGAGCGTGCGCTCGTCGAACTCGATTCCGCGCGTCGGGCAGGCGAGCGCCACCCAGAGCTTCTGGTCGAGCTCGGCGAGCGCGGCGACGTCCTCGCCGCTGCCGAGCCGCACGTGATCGAAGCCGCCGGCGCGGAAAAAGCTCCACACATGCGGCCCGCCGTCGTTTCGCGCCATGGACGCAACCCCCCTTCCGATGTCCCCTCTCGCCGCCTTTGGCCGGGGGGCCGACCGGCCCCGCCGCCGTCATCGTTCGCCACGATCGATCCTGCCCAGCAGCTCCGTCGCGGCCTCGGCGACGGCGCCCTGGGGCCGGAGCGAGATCGCGCGTTCGAGCCATCGCCGCGCGGCTTCCCTGTCGTCCTGGGCGAGGGCGCTTCGTCCGGCGCGGAGGAACAAATCCGCGGCCTCGGCGCCGTCCTCGGCGCCGAGCGCCGCTTCCCCCTCGATCGCCAAGGCACGCGCCAAGCCGCGATAGTCCAAAGTGTCCTGCCGGAGCCTCGCGGCCGTCGCCGCCTCGCGCCGGGCGCGGGCGGGATCGCCCTGGCGCAGCGCCAGCCGCGCGGCAAGCTCCGCCGCGTCCGCCTGCAGCGACGGCGCAGTCGCCGCGGCCAAGGCCGCCGCCGCCGCGGCAAGGCCCTGCGCGTTGTCATGCTCGTCGGCGATCAGGCCGCGCAGAAAGGTGGCGCGCGCCGCTGCCTCGCCGTCCTTGTCCGCCGCGACGCGCGCCGCGACGGCGTCGGCATCGGCCGCCGCTCCCAGCCGGTAGAGCGCCGTCGCCTCGGCGAGCAGCAGCGCGGGAAAGGCTTCGGCACCGCGGCGCTCCAGCTCGGCGCGCGTCGCGCGCGCGTCGGCGAGCGCGCGATCGGGCAGGTTGGCGCGCAGCTCCGCCACCGAAAGATTGTAGCCGAGATCGCCGATGGCGCCGAGATCGTCGCGCTCTTGCGCCCGCGTCAGCGCGGCGCGATAGCTCGCGACCGCCTCGCCGGCGCGCTCCAATTCATAGGCGAGGCGGCCGGCGCGCGTCTCGCGCTGCAAGGTCGCGTCGACCGGCGCGGCGGTCGGCGAAGGCGCGCCGCCGCCGCAGGCGGCCAGCAGCCATGGAAAAAGCAGGAGCGGCCGCGGCCTCACGGGCGTATCTGCGTCGACGGCAAGGGCGTCCGCTCGACCGGTTGCGGGCCGCCGCCCAGCAGCCAGTTGCCGCGAAGCTGCGCCAGCAGCAGCTCGAGTTCATGCGCGGTTTGCTGGAATTGCGTGACGAGGCCCGGCAGGTTCTCCGTCCCGCGCTCGAGATTATGCTCGACCGGCGGTAGCTGCAAGGCGGCCGCGTTGAGATCGCGCAGCATGTCCTGGAGCGATGCCAGGGCCTGGTTCGCCCGCCGCAGCAGTTCCGGCACGCCGCCGTCGCGGGCGTTGGCGGTCGCCGTCAGCGCCGTCACGTTGCCCATGGCGAGCTCGAGCTGGGCGATGATGCGCGCGACGTTGGCGACCTCGCCGCGCGCCTCGGCGACCGCAGCCTCGAGATCGCGCGCCAGCGTCTCGTCGCCGACGAGGCGCCCGACATTGCCTTCGCCTTTGTTGATCCGCTCGGCAACCTCGGCCAGGGCTCGGGTGGCGCGGCCGGTGTCGTCGAGGATCGGGAAGACCTTGTCGCGGAGCTGATCGATCAGCGCGCCCAGCCCCTCCGTCGGGCCCCGCTCGGTCGCGGCAGTGACGACCGCGTAGCTCCAATCGAGTTCCGGCCCGTTGCCGCGCTCGATCTCGACATAGGCCGCGCCCGCGACGTCGAAGCGCCGGCGGATCACCGCCCGGCTGTCGCGGCGAATGAAGGCGCGCGCCTGCTCGTCGATCTCGGCCTCGGCGTAGATCTGCTGCTCCGGACTGATGACGATCCGCCGCACCTTGCCCATCCGAATGCCCAGCACCTCCACATCCGCCCCGACCGACAGGCCGCCGACCCCGGCTTCCGGCAGCACGATGCGCAGCTTCGCGACCGGGCGGAACCAGTCGCGCAGCACGCCGGCCTGGAGGACGGCGCCGAGGAACAGGACCAAGGCCGCCACGACCAGCGCCCCGATCCACTCCTCCGTGTGCCGCAGGCGGATCATGGGGGCCGTCCGGCCGGCGCAAGGCCGCGCTCGTCGAGCCGCCAGCGGTGGCTGGCCGGAAACGAGCGGTCGCGCAGGACGCGCTCGTTGCGGCTGAGCCATAGCACGGCGGCTCCCCGGCCGCGGGCGGCGGCCACGGCGTCGAGAAGCGGCGCCTCGAGGTCGCTGAGACGCCCCGATGCCGGGCTTTCCAGGACCACCAGCAAGGGGTCGCCGAGGAAGGCCCGCACGCACGCCGCGCGCACGAGATCGGCGGGGGACAGGTCGGCGGCGCGCTCCAGCGGCAGGCCGGGCAAGCCGAAGGCGCGGGCCAGGCTCGCCGCCCGGTCGCGCAGGATGCCCACGTCGTTGCGCGTGTGATGCAACTGCGGCAGCAGGACGTTGGCGGCGACGTCAAGGAACCCGATCCAGCCGCCCTTGGCGAAAACGCGGCCGATCCGCCCACGCAGCGCCGCGGCGAAATCATGCGGCATCGCCGCCCAGTCGCGGCCGAGAAAGCACGCCTTGCCTTCCGCCAGAGGCACGAGCCCGCAGCAAAGGTCGGCAAACCACGAGGAGTGCGCCTCGTCGGGTGCGTCGATCAGCGCCAGCTCGCCGGGATCGAGTTTCAAGGTATAGGGCGCCTGCGGCGCCCCGTCGGGCTCCGCGAGCGGGCGGGCGAGGGTGAGATCGAGGATCGCTCCGCCGGCGCCCATGCGTCAGGCCGCGAAGCTCGAGGCGATGCTCACCAGCAGGATCGCGAGCGTGCCGCGAATGAAGCCGCGCGGCAGCACCCGGCCGGCGTCGTCCCGCGCGCCCGCCTCGAGGCCGGTCAGGCAGGCGGTGAGCGCCACGAGCAGGCCCATCGCCAGCATCTTCGCCGGAAAGGCTATGAAGTCGGTGGCGTGCATCGCCAGCAGCACGCCGTCGAGGAACGCCCAGAACGGCGTCGCCACCGCGCCCAGCAGGCTGCCGGCGACGAAGCCGGTGATGAGCGCCGCCGGCACGAAGACCATGGCGAGGGTGAAGGCGGCAACCGCCAAGGCGCAGGCGCGCGGCAGTACCAGGAGCAGGAATGGATCGAGCCCCTGCGCCGCCAGCGCGTCCACCTGCCCGCCGAGCCGCAGCGTCGCGATTTCCGCGACGGCGACGATGCCGCTGCGGCCGAGCAGAATGAAGCCGACGAGAAGGGGCGCTACTTCGCGCACCATGACCGTGACCAGCACCGTGCCGATGATCTCGGCCTGCCCCGCTTCTCCCAGCCAATAGAGCGTTTGCGAGACCATGGTGAGCCCGATCAGGACCGCGGTCACCGCCGTCGGCGAAAGGCCGCCGCCGACCGCCTGGCGCAGCTCGCGGCGAAACTGCGCGCGCACCGTGCGGCGCCAACTGGCGGGGCGCGCGGCCTCGCGCAGCACGCCGAAGGCCAGCGAGAACAGCGCGAGGCCGAAGCGCGCCCGCGCGAGCGCGCCGTGCCCGGTGCGTGCGAGCGCGCGCCGCAAGCGCCCGGGCCGCGGTCTGCGCGCCGTCGAAAGCGCGGCGCCGCTCATAGCCGTCCCGACAGCAGGAAGGTCCGCGCTTCGCCGACGCGCGGCAGGAAGAAGCGGCCGCGCGGCCGGAACAGAAAGTCCTGCCGCAGTTCCGCATAGGCGGCTTCGGTCGCCTGAATGGTGCCCGGCAACGCGGTTCGGGCCATGGCGCCGGCGGTTCTTACCGCCTCGCCCCACAGGTTGAAGATCCGCGGATCGCTGCCGACGGCGCTGCCGATGGCGATGCCGTGGTCGAGGCCGATGCGGAATTCCGGCGGCCGGTCGCTGTCCTGGAAAAGCGCCAGGCAATGCTCGCGCAAGGCCACCGCCGCATCGGCAATCCGCGTGGCCGCGTCCGTCGCGGGCGGCTCGAATCCCGCCGCGGCGACGATCTCGTGGCCGACGAGCTTGACATAGGGGATATGGTGCAGGGCGGCGATCTTCTGCAGCGCGCAGACGATGTCGTCGCAAAGCGAGCATCCCCCGGAGGGAGCGCGCAGCGCCATCGACGAGGGATCCGTGAGATGGAGCGCCATGACGCAAACGCCGGCGCGGACCTCGGCTTCCGTCATCGCCGGATCGATGTCGCGCCGCCGAAGCTCGGCCTCGAAGCTGCGCTTCTCGGCCGGGGCCGGCGCCGGCGTCTCTTTCTCGCGCGGCTCGCGGGCCGCTGCCGCCGGCGCCTCGCCCATGCGAAGCGCGATCATATTGCCGACGGCCTGCGCGAATTCCCTGCTCTCCGCCGCGGCATCGGCATCCTCCAGCCACACCGAGCCGACGACGCGCGCCTCGCGCCGAACCGGCACGGCGATGAGCGCCTGGGTGCCGAGCGGCGCCATCATGACGCGGTGCAGCTCGGCCGTGCGCCGGTCGCGGGCGGCGTCCGCCACCTCGATGTCCTCGCCGCCGAGCAGGTGGGCAAAGAGCTGGGGCAGTTCGTCGCGGTGAAGCTCGAACCCGTCCGCGTGCTCGCCGGTGTCCCGTTCGAAGCTGTCCTCGCAGCGCAAGATCCGGCCGTTGCCGACGACCCGCCAGAGGCTGGCGCGCCGGGCGCGGCCGACATCGGCCAGCGTCTCCGTCAGCGCCCGCGGCGGCTCGCGTCGCGATGGGTCGAACAGGCCGGCGTCGGCGGCCAGCGCGGCGAAGGCCGCGCTTTGCCGGCTGATCGCAAGCTGGCGGTCGAGCAGCAGCCTTGCGCCGCGATCGGCGCGCAATCCCTGCCGGACCAGGAGCGACGCCAGCAGCGTGGCGAGCGCGACGATGACCAGAGACATTGCCAGCGCTTTGCGATTGTTGTTGGCGACGAAGCCGATGAAGTCGTCCTCCGGCACGACCATCAACAACGCCCAGTCGCGGCCCGCGGAGGCGAGCGGCGCCACGGCCGCGATGTAGCGGCGGCCGTCCACCTCGATCGCGCGATGGCCGTAGCCGTCGGTGCGGAAGTGGTCATAGGCCAGGGTCAGCACGCCGTCGCCGACCTCGTCGACGCGCGCGGTGGTCGTCGTTCCTTCGCTCCGGCGCAGCATGTCGATGCCCGCCGGAGCGGCGATCAGCCGGCCCGTCTTGTCCATGATGACCGCGCGCCCGCTCTCGCCGATCTTGAGCGAGGAGAGGAATTCCGACAGGGACTGCAGCGCGATGTCGATCTCCACGACATAGCCGCGGCCGTCGGCGCCGCGCCGGCCGGCGGCGACGGTGAGGCCGGGCAGCCGGCTGGTGAAGAACACGTAGACGCCGGTCCAGAACACGTCCTCGCCGGCGAGCGCGCCGGCAAAATAGGGGCGCGTCCTGGGATCGTAATCGTCGCGAGGGTCTTCCCTACGCCCGATTTCCTCGCCGGCGGCGCTGTGGTGGATCCAGGTGACCCGCCGCGGCCCCGGGACATTGCGGACGAGCTTCACGTCCATGCCGCCGGCCGCATCGCGGCGCGCCAGGACGTAGTTCCCGTCGCTGTCGGCGAAGGCGATGCCGTCGATCTGCGCGACCTCCCGCAACAGGCTCGCCGCGAACGCATCGATCAAGGGCAGCCGGGCGGGATTGGTGCCGTCCGGCACGGTCTCGCGGGCGACGCGAAGGGCGCGAACGGCCGGGTCGAGATAGGCCGACAGCGCCAACGCGACGCGCTGCTCCAGCGTCGCCAGCAGATCGTTCGACAGGGCCAGCGCGCCGCTGCGGTTGGCGCGGTCGGAATAGAGCGCGATCGCGAGAATGGTCGCCGCCATCAGCCCGACGCCGACGATCGGCAGGCCGATGCGCAGCGCCGCGCGCCGCCGCCGCCGGCGCCGGTCGAGCGGATCCAGGCCGATATCGACGACTTGCGGACTGACCACCATGGCCGACCCCTGGCCTCGCGCGCCTCGATGGCGAATTTAGCCGGCGCTCCCCCGGACGAAACGGTGTTGGAAGTTGAGTTTGTTCTCGTTTGGCGTTTCCGGCAAGGCTGATCCCTCCTTGCCCCGCGCCGCGCTGTTCGCCGCGAGCCGGCGCGTCTGGCCGCTGGTGGTGAACGGCCACGGCTTCGCTGCCGCCTGGCGCCGGTCGCGCCGCGGTGTGGTCGAGCCGTTCGGTGGTAAGCGCGTCGAGCCCGATGCGGGCCGCGAAATCGCCGTCGCCCCCGACGGAGGGGCGATGGCAAGCCGCGGCGGTCAGGCCGTTCCCAGCACGCTGCGCGTCAGTATCATGTCGACGCCGCGCCCGTCGCTCGACAGCGGCAGATCGACCGACTCCATGGAGATCCATGCGCGATTCGCATGGCGCAAATTGCCGGTGACCCGCAGCGGCGCGCGATGGGCGACGACCCAGCGATAGGCGAGGATCATGCGCTCGTAATCGGCCGGCGAATAGACCTCGTCCAGGTATTTTCCGGTCGAATCGCGGCCGACGGCCTCGGCCAGCAGGCTTCCGATGAGGCGAAACCGGAAACGCGCCGGCGCCACCACGTCGGTCAGCACGACAAAGCCGAGATGCGGCCGAAGCTCCGGGTCGAGCGGGTCGATGTCGCGGCGCCGCGGCATGGCGCCCGCGCCGCGCTTCTTCAGCCAATAGCCGTGGAGATCGGCCAGAAGCGGGCTGTGGAAGCCGAGCGTCGGATCGAGATCGAATCGCTGGCGATAGAGATCATTCATGGATGGCCCTGCGGCCCGCGGAAATCCGCGGCACGGCGCCGTCGAGGCGGCGCCGATGCCGATCGTCGCCGCGATGCTCCGGAGTTTGTCGCCGGCTTTGCGCCGCGCAACGCCGAGGGCGACGATCGTCATGAACGCGCCGGCCGGTGGCCGCTCCCTGTTTCAGAAATGCGCCGGGTTGGCGCCCAGGCTGCGCTCCGCGGCGGCGCAGAAATAGCGCAGCAGATAGACGCGCACCGCCGAGGTCAGGCTCGATTCCGTGCGCTCGCGGTCGATCTCGGTCACGAGCTCGTTGAGCGTCTTGCCTTCGCGCCGGCAGAGCTGCCGCAGCGCGTCCCACATGGCCGGCTCGAGCCGCATGCTGGTGCGCCGGCCGACGACCGTGACGTTGCGGTTGATCAGCGTCGAGGCCGAGCGGAAAGGCACGCCGCCGCGCGAAGGATAGGCGTCTTTGGCTTGCATGGACATGGACATCTCCCTTTAGGCTGTTGGCACTTCAGAGGTCGCTTCAGAGGTCAAGGAAACCGGTCGGCGTTCCGCCGCGTCGACGACGCGGGGCGTCTCGGACGCCGCGCCGCCTCCCGCCTTCACGGTCGCGGCGTCGGGGAAACGCAACGTGACGGACGTGCCGCGCAGCGGCTCGCTGGTCACGCCGACGCTGCCGTCGTGCAGGCTCATCAAGGCCTTGACGAGGGGCAGCCCGAGACCGGTCCCCGAATGCCGGCCGGATATGTCGGGAGGCCCTTGCTCGAACGGCTCGAAGAGCCGGTCAACCTCGCCCGCGCCGATGCCGCTGCCGGTGTCGGCGACGGTGATGTTGATCCCGCCGCTCGGCCGCTGCTGCACGCTGAGCGCGATGGTCCCGCCGCGCGGCGTGAACTTGAGGGCGTTCGCGAGGAGATTGAGCAGCATCTGCTTGAGGGCGCGATCGTTGGCGACGATCTCGAGGCGATCGGACGGCGGCCGGATCGCCAATTCGATCCCGGCGCTCTTCGCTTGCACCGCGACGATCGGCACGATGCTCTGGATCAGATCGCCGAGCCGGGTCGGCCTGCGGTCGATGTGAAATTTCCCGGCCTCGATCTTTGCCAGGTCCAGGACGTCGTTGACGAGGTCGAGGAGATGGCGTCCCGCGTCGTGAATGTAGCGCACATACTCTTGATATGCCGCCGAGCCCAGCGGTCCGAAGATTTGCAGCCGCATGGCTTCGGAGAAACCGATGATGGCGTTGAGCGGGGTTCGGAGTTCATGGCTCATATTGGCCAGGAACCGGGATTTCGAGGCGTTTGCCGCCTGGGCGTCGGCCCGATCGCGCATGGCTTCGTCGGTCGCCGCCTGGAGTTCCAGATTCCGCCGGAGCTCCAGCAGATGCGAGAGCCACGCGCGGCGGCGCGCCGCTCCGAGCGCGTGCTGAAAGCCGTAGCCGAGCACGTTCAACAGCACGAGCATCGGCGCGACGTAGGCGATCTCCTTCGGCGGCGCGCCGATGAGCCCGAGGACGGCCAGGTAGCCGGAAGTCGCGAGAACGGCGGCCGCCGCGGCCCAGGGCAATCGGATCGGCACGAAAAAATAATAGATGAGGACGAGAGCCATGATGGTCGACGAGCGGAACTCCGCGCCCTCGTGCTTGACGTAGACTCCGAAAAGGAAGCAGGCGGCCAGTGAGAGCGACAGCACGAAGACGCCGAAGGACGCGACAAGGGGGCTCTTGATGCGGGACAGCGCGGCGGCAAAGCCGAGCGAGGCGCAGCATATGGCGATCCGGGCGGATATCATGATCGCCAAGGCCGGCCCGGTCCCGATGGCGACGTAGTCCGAATAGCCGAGCGACAGGAAGACCGGGCCTCCGGTCAGGCCGGCGATTTGGAGCTGGCGTACCCGGGCCGGCCAGTCTTCCTTCGCGAACCGCGCTTCCAGGCCCGTGTCGGCGAAGCTTCCCGACCAGCGCGAGATCGTCCCGCCGCTCTCCGCCGGGCGCGCCCCGCCCGCGCCGCGCGCAAGCTCGACCCGCCGGCCATCGTCGGCGGCCGGCGTTGCGCGAGAGGGGTCGGAGTTCCAAAAGAACGTCACCGGCAGATACCTCGATCGGTGTGCGGCCGGAAGCGGTCGGCCGCGGAAGGGCCTAGGCGGCGCGGAAATCGCCGACTTCCTTTCGCAGTTCCCGGGATTGGCGGTTGAGCATGTCGGCGGCGCCCGGTGTCCGGGTGGCCGCCGCGCGCGTCTCGTGCGCCGCCTGCCGGGCGCCGGCGGCGACGCAGGGGAGTGCCGGGAGCGCCGGCGCGACGGTGAGGACGAGCGAGACGGCGACGGCGGCGTTTCGCGCGATCGACAGGCTCGGGAAGATTCTCATGCGCCCCTCTTTCTACGTCTATGAGACCAGGGAACCTGCGGTGCGGTGCGACGGGCTGAGGCGCGGTGGCGCGCCGGTGAGCCGGGCGACGAGGTCGAGCAGCGAGTGAATGTCGAGCGGCTTGGACAAGCCGGCGCGCGCGCCGAGCTGCTGCATGGCGTCGAGAAAGAGCGAACGGTCTTGCGGGCCGCTGCCGCTCACCGCGATGATCGGCAACTCCGGGCGGACGCGCTTCAAGTCCTTCAGCACTTCGAATCCGTCCATGCCGGGCATGAAGACGTCGGTGATCACCAGGTCGGCCGAGCTCTGCTCGAGATGGTGCAGCGCGGCCCTGGCGCTCAGGAAGGCGTCGACCTCATAGCCGCAGCGCCGCAGCAGCGCGGCGAGGTAGTCGAGATGCGCGGGGTGATCCTCGACGACCACGATCTTGGCGGATGGGGCGATAACCATGGACTGCACGCTATGCTCTGCAGGCGCGGCGGGAAACCGAGCGTCGGGATAGCGGCGTCGTTCAAAAGGAGGCGATGCGACCCATACCTTTGATCTTCGCTCGCATACCGCGGCATAGATCCCGCCGAGCGCGCTCGGGCGCGAGATTGCGGTGCGGCCGGCGGGGCGGCGTCGATCGTTGAACCCTGGCGGAGAGAGTTTGCGAGCGCTTGGCGCCGCTCAGCCGCCGCTCTTGCGCGTCGCGGTCGCTCGCGCCCGCGTTTTCCTCTCGCCGTCGCAGGCGGCCGGCGCGACATCCTCGGCAAGATCGAGGAGCAAGCCGGCGGCGTCGGACGGCCGTGCAGGGCGCGCCGGCCCGCGGCGGCCGGCGGCTTTGCCGCGCCGGCCGGTCGGCCGCGTCATCCCGGTCCGTCGCCCCGCTCGACGAGGAGGGCGACGGTGTCGAGCAGCTCCGTCGCGTCCACCGGCTTGGTAAACACCGCCCGGGCGCCCAACTTCTTCATGCAGGCGAGAAAATCGGTGCAGTCGCGCGAAGCGGCGCCGCTCACGGCGATGAGCGGCACGCCGGGATGGGCCTCCTGCAGCTCCTTCAGCAGCTCGAAGCCGTCCATCTCCGGCATGAAAACGTCGGTGATGACCAGGTTTGCCGGGCTGTGAGCGAGATGGCACAGGGCGGATTTCGCGTCGTCGAAGGCGGCGACGGCATAGCCGGCGCGGCGCAGCAGCGCGACGAGATAGTCGAAATGCTCCGGATGGTCCTCGATGACCGCGACCCGGGCAGGCCCGGCGTTTTCCATGATAGCGAAAATGAGCGCTTTCGTCGCGCCGTGAAATCGTGCAGCGGGATATCGGGCGCGGGAAGAAGGAGGCCGCCACCCAATACCTTTGGCGCGGTCCCCCATACCGATGGCTGCGGCCGGAGAGGGCCTGAAAGCGCTAATCTTGCCGTTGTGCAGATCAGGCTGGACTCATGGAACCGATGCTCCTTCAGCAGTTTATCGGCCTGTTGCAGAACGCGGCGCTGCTCGCCCTCGGGGTACTCGCCTACGCCTGGCTGAGAGAGGGGTTCGAGCGCTGGTCGCCGCCCGCGCGCGCCTGGGCCGAGGGCATGGTCGGTTTCGGCCTGGCCGTGCTTTGCATGAGCGCGCCGGTGCGGCTGGAATCCGGCGTCCAGGTCGATTCCCGCGACGCCATTATCGCGCTGGTGACCGTTTTCGGCGGTCCCGTCGCGGGCGCCGCCGCGGCCGTCGCGGCGGCGACCTATCGCCTTTGGCTCGGCGGCGTCGGCGCGCCGGGCGGCGCCATCGGCATTGCCGCGAGCTTCGGCGTGAGCCTTCCGTTCTGGCACTGGCTGCACCGGCGCAAGGCGCATCCGGACCATCGCCACATCCTCGCGCTGGCGCTTGCCGTCGGCGCGGCGCTGCTGGTCGACTTCTTCGTCGAGCCCCACGCCGTGGCGACGGAGATGTGGCGGCGGGCCGGCATTGCCGGCTTCACCATCGTGCCCGGCGCCGTCTTCCTGCTGGGCGCCATCATGGTGCGCTTCGAGCGCGGCCGGGCGGCCGAGCGCCGCGTCGCCGAGAGCGAGGCGCGGCTGCACTCGATCATCGACAATCTGCCGCAGCCGTTGTCGATCAGCGATCGCCAGAACCGCTTTCTTCTCGTCAACCGGGCCTATGAGCGCCGGACCGGGCTCTCGGCGGCGGAGCTGATCGGGCAGGAAGGCAAGAAGCTTGCGGAGCTGGTGGAGGGGTTCGAGGCGGTGCGCGAGATGCAGCGGCGCGTGTGGCGCACCGGCGAGGCGGGGCGGACGCCGCCGATGCCGGTGAGCCATCGCGGCCAGCCCTTCTCGTTCGTCTTCAGCAGCTTTCCCATTCGCAACGCGACGGGCGGCTTCGACGCGATCGGGACGGTCTGCACCGACGTGACGAAGCTGGTCGCGGCGCGGGAGGATCTGATGGCGCGCGAGGCGAGGCTGCAGCGCCAGCATCAGGCGCTCGTCGAGATCTTGCGCGGCAACGCCGTCGCCGAGGGGCCGATGATCGAGACGGTGCGCAAGCTGACCGAGATTGCCGCCGGCGTCACCGGCGCGGACGGCGCCTGCGTGCATCTCATCGAGCACGAGCGCCGGCTGGCGCGGTGCCTCGATGCCTTTCGCCGCGACGGCCGGCACGGCGGTCTCCCGGAGGTGGAGTTGGAGCTGGAGTCCCACCTCGCCCTGATCGCCGACCTCAGGCGCCAGCGCGTCGTCGCGATCGATGACACGCTCGGCGATCCCCGTCTTGCCGCCCTCGCCGAGATATTGCAGACGCGCGGCGTGCATTCGATGCTCGTCGCCGGCGTCTATCTCGGCTCGCGGCTCGAGGGCTTTTTCACCTTTTTCGGCCTGGAAGCGAGACGGGCCTGGTCCGCCGACGACGTCGCCTTCGCGCGCTCGGTGGCCGATCTGCTTGCCCTCATGCTGCTGACGAGCCGGCACCGCGAGGCGCTGGCGGCGCTCGATCTCGTCAGCGATGCGATCTATGTCGAGCGCGAGGACGGCACCGTGATCTACGCCAATCGGCCGGCGCGCGCGCTTGCCGGCCTGCCGCCGGCCGCCGACGGCGCTCCGTTCGCCGCCGCGGTCTTTCCGCGGCCGCGCGAGCCGCTGCGGGGCAAGCGCGATGTCCAAGAGATCGATTGGACCGTTTCCGGCCAAAAACGCGAGCTTTCGGCGCGGCGCTCGAAATTGCCCGGCGAGGGCGTCGTCACGGTTATCGAGGACATCACCAGCCAGCGGGCGGAGCAGCGCAATCGCGAGCGCCTGCAGGCGCAATTGCAGCAGGCGAGCAAGATGGAGGCGATCGGCCAGCTCGCGGGCGGCATCGCCCACGACTTCAACAACCTGTTGGGCGCGGTGATCGGCTTCGCCCGCTTTCTCGAGCAGGATTTGCCGGCGCAGACGCAGCAGCACCAGTTCGTGCAACGTATTCTCAGCGCCGGCAATCGCGGCAAGGAGCTGGTGGCGCAGATCCTCGCCTTCACCCGGGCGCGCGCCGTCGAGAAGAAGCCGATCGACCTGCGCGCCGCGTTGCGCGACAGCCTGGACCTGCTGGCGGGATCGTTGCCGGCGACGACGCAGCTTGCCGCCGATGCCGGCGAGCTGCCGCTGATGGTCGAGGCCAACGAGACCCAGCTCGGCCAGATCATCGTCAATCTCTGCCTCAACGCGCACGACGCCATGGCGGGGCGGCCCGGCCGGATCGGCGTCAGCCTGTCGCGGATCCGGCCGGGCGACGCCGATTACCGTCGCACGCTTCTCGTCGGGCTGCTCGATCCGGCGCGCGCCTATGCCCGGCTCGACGTCGCCGACGGCGGCGGCGGCATTCCGGCCGAGAACCTGCCGCGCATCTTCGAGCCCTTCTTCACCACCAAGGAGCGCGGCCGCGGCACCGGCCTCGGCCTTGCCGTGGTGCACGGCGTCGTCACCACCTATGAAGGAGCCTGTGCCGTGGAGAGCAATCCCGATCGCGGAACGCGGTTCTCGATCTATCTGCCGCTGGCGGAGGCGCGCAAGGGCAAAACCAGCGGCGAGCAGCGGGGGGCGGATCTGCGCGGCCGCGAGCGCGTTCTCGTCATCGACGACGAGGTCGACATCACCGACATGCTGTCGATCGGCCTGGAGCGGCTCGGCTACGAGGTGGCGGCGCTCAACGATCCCGCCGAGGCGCTCAATGCGGTGAAGGCCGCGCCCGCCGCCTGGGACGCGATCGTCACCGATCATCTCATGCCGGGGATGCAGGGCCTGTCGCTGGCGCAGGAGCTCAAGACGCTGCGATCGGACCTGATCGTGATCCTCTGCACCGGGCTCGATGACGGTGTCGTCGGCCAGGCGGCAAAGGCGCGAGGCGTCGACGCCTTCTTCGCCAAGCCGGTCGAGCCCGCGCATATCGCCGCGGCCATCCGCGATCTCGTGCGGCATTAAGCGCTTGATCGGCGGCGCCCGGGCCGCCGCCGCCGCGGTCGGAGCCGGCCCGCCCTCGCCGGTTGGCGTCGGGCGCCTTCCGCCGCTCGCTCGGCCGCGTCACCGGCGCACCGCCTCGCCGCCCGCCTCGCTGTATCTCTCCCGCATCAGCCGGTCGATCGCCGCGGAGATCTCTTGCGGCAGCACCGGCTTGGGGAACCAGGCGGCGATGCCGAGGGCGCGGGCGCGCTCCGGGGTGGCGCCGGCGTCGAAGCCGGTGCAGAGGATGAAGCACACCGACCGCCGGATCGCCTTGAGCTGCTCGAACAGCATGATGCCCGTCACATACGGCATGATCTGGTCGCTGACCACGACGTCCCACTCGTCGGGCCGCTCGGCGAACGCCTTCAGCGCCTGGCGCGAATCGGTGAAGCCGACGACCTTGTAGCCCAGCCGCTCGAGGCCCGAGGTCAGCATTTCCGCCATCGACGGGTCGTCATCGACCACCATGATCCGCTCGCCATGGCCGCGTTTCGTCCCGATCTCCTGTGCCGGAAGGGAAGCGCTCGCGGCGCTGGTCAGGGGCAGATAGATGCCGAACCGCGTACCCATGCCCGGCCGGCTGGCGACGATGCAGGCGCCGCCATAGGCGGCGACGATGCCGCGCACCACGGCAAGCCCGAGGCCGGTGCCCCGGCCGCGCTCCTTGGTGGTGAAGAACGGGTCGAAGATGCGGGAGAGGGTGGCGTCGTCCATGCCGGGGCCGGTATCGGCCACCGTGATCCGCGCGTAGCTCCGCGCGGGATCGAGCGTGCCGGTGACGACGTATCCCCCCGGCTTGAGCGCCGGATCCGCTTGCTCGCCGCGGGCGAGCTCGAAATCGGCCTCGTCCGGGCGCAAGCGCGAGAGCGAGAGCGAGATGCGGCCCGGCTCGCCCGCCAGCGCGTCGTTGGCGTTGAGGCACAGATTGAGCACGAGCTGGTTCATCTGCGCCAGGTTGACGTTGGCCACCAGGCCGTCCGCCTCGATCTCGGTTACCAGCTCGGTGGAGGCCGGCAAGGCGCCGCGCAGCAGATCCTTCGCCTCGCCCAGGAGCCGCGCGAGATCGTGCGGCTTGCGCTCGACACTGCTCTGCCGCGCGAAGGCGAGGATCTGCGCCACCAGGTCCTTGGCGCCTTGGCCCGCCTTGAGGATGCTCTGGGCGTAGGCGTGCTGCGGGCCGTCCGCCGGCAGATCCTCCTCCAGGAAGCTGGCAAAGCCCAGGATCGCGCCCAGCACGTTGTTGAAATCATGCGCGATGCCGCCGGCGAGCTGGCCGAGCGCTTCCAGCTTCTGCGCCTGCTGGAGCTGGTCCTGCAGCCGCATCACTTCGGTGATGTCGTGCGCGGTGATGATGAGGCCCTCGATGCCGGGCACGTCCATCGCGTTGCGTCCCGACCAGGCGATGTGCCGCCAGGAGCCGTCCACGTGGCGCAGGCGCACGCGCCCGCTCACTCGCTCGCCCGGCGTCTTGCCCAGCCGCTCGAAGGTCTCGGCGAGCGCGGCGACGTCGTCGGGATGCGTTCGGTCGAAGACGCTCCGGCCGATGACCTGCGCGTCCTCATAGCCGAGCACGCTGGTTCCCACCGAGCGGCTGCGGTAGAGCATCGTCCCGTCCGGACGACAGATGGTAACGACGTCGGCCGATTGCTCGACGAGCGCGCGATAGCGCTCCTCGCTGCAACGCAGCGCCTCTTCGCGCTCTTTGCGCTCGGTAACGTCGAGGAGCACCGACAACGCCGCGACGGGCTTGCCGCCGCCGTCGAAGCGCCTGCGGAACAACCCCTGCATCCAGAGAAAGGAGCCGTTGCCGTGTCGCATGCGGAATTCCATCGTGAAGTCCGGCGCCGCGGCCGTGGCCCCCGCTCGCACTTCCGACAATTTCGCGAAGTCGTCGGGATGGATCAGGCGCTCGATCTCCTCGAGCGTGAAGGACGCGCGGCGCGGCAGGCCGAGCATGTCGAGCAGCGACTCCGATACTTCGCAGCGCTTGCCCACCAAGTCGGTCCTGACGTAGCCGAGCTTGCCGAGCCGCTGCGATTCCAGCAGCAGCTCGTTGCTTTCCCGCACCGCGCGCTCGGCCCGCCGCTCCAGCTCGGTCTTGGCCTCCAACTCCGTTTGCGCCCGGGCCAGGTTCAATCGCATCTGCTCCAGCGATTGCGCCAGCACGTCGATCTCGCGCACCGGCGACGTCACCGCGATCGGGAAATGCAGGTCCATCCGGCCGATGCGCGCGCTCGCGGCCGTGAGCTGCTCGATCGGAGCGGAGAAGCGTCTCCCGAACCAGACCGCGCCGAGGGAGGCGATCAACAGGCTGCCGAAGGCCAGCATCGCCCCGAGCGCCACGGTATGGACGCTCACCATCCCGAAATCGGCGGACGGAGCGAGCGTCGCGACCCAGAACGTCTGGTCGGCAAGATGAATGGGCTGGAAGGTCGTGAGCCAGGGCGCCCTATCCACCTCGAAGCCCAGGATGCTGCGCTCGCTGCGCCCCTCGCTCCGCCAGGCCGCGAATGCCGCGGCGAGGGGAGCGATGCCGAGGCTGTCGATGGGCGTGAGCAGCGCGGTGCGGATCGCCTCGAAGGTGGCGAAGCGCGCGTCGCGCGGCAGGCCCAGCACCGTGCCGTCCTCGGTCAGGATCGCCGCGAGCCCCGACTTGCCGACGTGGATCTGCTGGGTAAACCGGGTCAGGTCCAGCAGCCTCATATCCGTGGCCATCGCGTAGCGATGGCCGTCCCCCGCCGTCCACCGCACCACCGCGGAGATCCCCAGCTCCTGCGTCGAGACGAATTTGTAGGGCGGCGTCCAATAGACGCCGGCGTCGCTCGGCCGCGCCATGGCCGCCAGGAACCAGGGGCGCTGCCGGGCGTCATAGTCGACCTCTCTCTGCTCGCTGCTCACCAGCTCGCCTTGCGGGCTCCAGGTCATGAAGCGCGCTTCCTTGCCCCAGACCTCGGGATTGGTGAGCCGGTTGAGCCACCCGCCTCCCGATGAGGAAAGAATCAGGATTTCGCGCCCGGTGTCCTGCGCCACCACCACCGAGGTGACGCCCGCGGTTCCGTTGAACATCGGGCCGAAGAGTCGGTTGAGCCCGTACAAATCGTCGATGCGGATGACGCCCAACATGCCCCACTCGCGGTTGCGCGAGGCGATCGCCTCCACCCGCGTGAAAATCGTCTTGACGTCGTCGGCGACTTTTTCGGAGGCGCGGCGCATTTCCAGCGACGTCAGATCGTTCAGCAGCGGGCGATAGATCATCAGGTAGATGCTGACCGTGCAGACGATGAGGGCCGCCACGACAAGCACGACGCTTCCCAGCACCAATCTGCGCTGAACGGACGTTCTCGGCGGCCTCGAATCCTGCGAAGCGCTATGCATGGGTTCTTGCAATCAAACTGTTCCCCGCTGGGCGTCGCCGGAACGCCGATCCTTTCGCGTTACCACGCTGCGATGCGCGGCCGCGGTCGTGCTTCCTCGGCTGAGGACACGGGAGGCGCTGTCCCGGGCCGCCGCTCTGCGCCAGGCGACTGGCCTTCGGTCCTCGATGAGTCCCGTCCGACCGCAGTTCTACGTCCCGCGAAACCACCCGGCCCACCCGCGGATGACGCGCATTGGTGAGTGACTGTGCACTTTTCCGGACGCGCCGGCAAGGTAGCAGCGGCGCGGCGCTCGCGGCGGCGTCCCGGCTCTCCTCGGTCGATCCGACCTCCCGTCGAGCGTGACGGCTGTCGCCGGGCGTCGCCTGCGCGCCTTGCCGGTCCGCCGGCGGGACAAGGCGGCAAAAGCGGCGCGTTTTCCGGCGCGGGTCCGTCCTTCGACCTCAAAGCGGCTCGGTTGATGGCAGGGGAGGCGGCAGGCCCGGCGCAGCGCCGGGTCGCACTGGGGCGGCGATCACGTTGGCGTGAAACGGAGGCGCCGGGCGGCGGTCGACATCCGGCCCCGGTCTCCTCCCCGTCGATATTCACCCGCCGGCCTAGCCGTCGGCGCCGCGCTCGACCTTGTACAGGGTGCTGATCTTAGTTGCGCCGCAAAAGACACCGTTGCCGGGGGAACGCGGATGAACTTCTTCCGCTGGTCGAGCCGTTATGCCTATGGCAAACTTCAAGGCGAACCTCGTGAGCTGCCATGCGCGCCATCGTGGCTGACGACCACCCGCT